>MDSZ01233877.1_pt1 | contig 11728 bp, 18 predicted proteins | sample 811201 | NCBI WGS metagenome assembly MDSZ01 (sample SAMN05326647, study PRJNA326480) | marine metagenome | isolation source: seawater | place: Indian Ocean: North | collected 2010 | reverse complement strand
TAGGGTCTTTTCCTAACGCATGGAATTTTCCTGCTGGCGGTGAGGACCCGGGCGAAACAGCAGCACAAACTGCCATAAGAGAATGTTTTGAAGAGACTAACCTAAGGTTGGATGAGAGCGATCTTATCTACATCGGCACTTTTGATATAGATAATAGTGATAGAGTGAATGAAATTAATTATTTTATAACAACAAAATATAGCGGAGATATAAAGCTAGATTGGGAGAACTCAGAATATAAGTGGGTTTCTAGCGATGAATTAAAAGAATATGAGTTTGTGCCAATTCCGGATTTAATAAAATATATATTTGAAAATGATAGTGCTTTTAACGATCTTATATCATAAATTCTAATAATTTTTTAGCATATTATAAATGCTAAAAAAGCAGAAATGAGGATTATGTCTATAAATATAAGCAGAAAAGCAATAGGTCAAATATTAAAAATAAAAAAGAATAATAATATAAAGTATAACTACTTAAGGCTTGGTGTAGAACAAGATAGAGTTAGCGATTTATTTGTTCAGTTCTATGAGTTTACAAAAGGGCCAGATGATACAGATAAAGTATTTCAATTCAAAGATATAGATATATGTATTGATCAAAAATCTTATATGTTTTTAAAGGGAATGAATATTGATTTTGATGAAAAAAATAAAATAGGATTAAGATTTAATATTTCAGAAATAGCTCACATGTGTGGGTGTAATAATTTTTTTGTTTTTAAAGATAGCTAAATGAGTAAAGATAGAGATTCGTTACCAAATAGAGTTAATAAAATAATTGATGACTATATAAAGCCATCCTTATCAATGCATGGTGGATCTATAAAATATATCGGCTTTGAAGATGGTGTTGCATATATAGAATTATTGGGTTCGTGTAATGGCTGTCCATCATCTCAAGAAACAATAAAGATGCACATAGAAAAGATGCTTGTTGAGGAAATAGAAGAAATAGAAATGGTTATGGAGGTTTAATTGCCAGTTTTTCACAAAAGCAAAGTAATATTTATTAGGGTTCCAAAAACCGCAAGCACAAGCATGCATATGGCGCTTGGACGAGACAACCATGATGGTCTATATCATGAAACCATATCAAGCATAGAGGCTAGGCTAAAAAAGGAAACTTTTAATAATTACTTTAAATTTGCATTCGTAAGAAACCCGTGGGACTGGGTCTTGTCGTGGTTTTATTTTAAAAAAACAAATATATGGCATAATGAACCTGGTCCTGACTTTAGCACTTGGATAGAAAATATAGGAAATATTTATAAAAGCAGAGATAATAGATACTGGTATCCGGGGGTAGAGTATGCTTATTCTCCAAATAAAAAAGAATTTCTATCATGTGGCTGGAGAACTTGCAGGGCAAAGATCGGGTATCCGTGTGTATGCCTTATGACAAATTGTCAGTCTGATTTCATATGTAACAAAAATAGAGAGATCGGTGTTGATTTTGTAGGAAGATTTGAGAGTCTACAGGAAGACTGGTCATATGTTGTAAAAAAAACAAGTGGCTTAAGACCAAAGGAAAAGCTTGGTATTTTTGTCAAAACGAATCATAAGCACTATCGAGAAGAATACACGGATAAGGCAGCCGAAGTTGTTTCTAATTTATATTCAGAAGATATAAATACATTTGAATATAAATTTTAACTTTTGGTAAATCTATCTGCAACACTACTGGCCCAACTATCAGGCTTTATTTCGCACCCATAGCCTTGTGAGGTTACGAGCGTTTGCAGCTCCTTTTTATATCTAGAGCTATATGACCTAATCATGTCTGAGCCAATATCTAGGTGTATGGTTAAGTTGTCATCTATAAACTCATCTAGCTCCATAGCCGTCTCTATGCTTTTATATGCCTCATATAATAATCTCAGCCTGGTGGTTGGAAATTTTTTCTTTGGCAGTCTATTTTTTACATAAAATATTCTAGATCCTCCACCACCATTTTTGTAAGCACAGACGCATGTCACCATAGACACTTTGTCTTTTATGATTTGTGAATCCGAACCTATAAATATTCCATATCCATTTCTATTTAGCTCTACAACCTCTTTTATAAAGGAATCGAACTTGTATTCTTCGCCCTGAACTCCTCTTATAATATTTTCTTTTAGCAATATTTCCTCCGGTATAATAATTAATATTAAAGCATATATAGAGACAGGTTTATAAAGAATATATAAAAACATTTTTTATTAGCAAGAACAAGGGAGGTTGGACATGCGTGGTTTAAATTTTGTTACGCCAGAAAACAAAAGGGATGCTATGAAGATAATTCAACTGTTCGAGCTGGAATGGAATAAGGCCATGAACATTAAAAACAAAAGATCTAGATGCTCCAGCTTGAGAAGGATATATAGATCGGTTAATAATATTTTTATTGAATGCAAAAAAAATCATATAGAAAATAATGACAATAACATGAGGGATATAGCAAGAATGTTTTCCAAATGGATGAAAAAAAGAGGATACGTGATAAGCAATGAAGGACTATAGCAAAGAAACTGGACGTGGATTACTAGTTCTAGCGGAATACTTTAAAAAATCAGGTTTTGAAAAAGCTTATAGAGATATAAATAGAATAATAGTATTATCTAGTATACCGGGAGTTGATTTGCCAGCCGACGAAACAGAGCTTGATGGGCCAGATGAGTTACTAAAGTTTTTAAGTGAAAATCCTGGTGAGCTAATGTATTTCGATATTCCAATTGGAGATAAAAAGAAGTTTGGAGATAAAAAAATAGAATTACCATTTCACTATGGTGAGTTTCCAAGCCTAATAAACCCATCTGACAATATGGGCTGGGACATAATAGTGGTGCCCAGCAGTTCTAATGTGGGTGATAAATATATAGACTATGGACATAACTTAGTTCCAGTTGGAATCGTTCCGGTAAATCCAAGTGAGGACGATTGGCGCTCCAATACTTCCAGTGAAGATAATCCATTCGGGAAGCCGCCTCCCATAGGCAATGACAAAGTAATAATGGCTCCTAAGGACTGGAGCAACAATGAGGAGCTGAAAAGAACAGATACCTCTATAATAAATAATTTTTTTAGAAGTCTTTGGCAGTTTTCAGAAGTAGTATGGTATTGATAATATTGTCTTGATTGATATGCTAATATTTTAGCAAAAGATGATTTAATCCTTTAGCATATATAATAGCTATATCAAAAAGAACAATGTAGGATGTAACGATATGAATACTAATATAATAAAAAAAATAATTTCTGTAGCAAACAGCCTGGACAGCAAGGGTCTTACAAAAGAGTCGGATCTTTTGGATTCAATATTAAATAGAACGGCTCAGTCAGACGAACAGAGGGTTGGTGCTCCAGATGTGTCCGTTAAGACAGACCTGTTAGTTAGCCCGTCTGGCGAGCTATATTCTCTAGAGGATTTAAAAGAGCTGCTATTAGATAAAGATAGTCCATTGGGCCCTGACGACGTTGACGCAGGAATGGCTCTTGATTTTATAAAGAGCCTTATGCTTGCAGAAAAGAAGGTTTTGCCATCAAAGGGTGAGGATGGAAAAACTCAGTATTCCAGGGTTGATAGCGTAGATCTCAGAGAGCTTTCTGAGTTAAAGAGATCTGTGTTTTCTTTAAAAAACCAACTCGGACTATCTCCCGACGAGTTAAAAGATTTTAACACACACCTAAGTATGTTTAGAGGCGACATAAAAAATATTGTTGATATGGCTAGGAAGAATGACTCATCATCTATGGAAGAGTCATTCCAACAAATGCTTTATAGATCTAAGCTAAGAGAGGTTGAGGACAAGAATCCAGAGCTATATGCCGCTATGTCTACGTCAACACCATACTCAGAAGAAGTCAGGGCTATTCTTGGCGGAGAATACTCAATCAGGTCTTTGATGGAGAATGGCTCTACTATTGCAGTAAAGCGCAAAGCAGCAGAGACTGGTGCTAAAATGCAGCAAACTGGGATAGATAAAAAACAAGATGAGATGGTTGAGAGAATCAAAGCAAAGCTTTTGGAAAAGAAAAATAGGATATTTAGCGAGCCAAACTTAGCAAGAGCAAAACAAGAAGAGCTCATTGCAGCAATAGAATCTTTGGATAAGGAAATAAAGAAGAATAAGCATTCAAAAGAAAGAAGAAGGGTCGCTGTAAGTGAAAGAAAAAGACTTCTTGCTGAATATGAATTTTATTTTGACGAAGAAGCTCCAAGAAGTCGCTCTACAATGAAGAGAAAGAGAAAGCTTGTGGCAATACTAAGAAACAAGGTGCCAGGAATGAATATAATCCCTAATGATGCCGAAGGCAAGCCGGTCCCATGGGGCAAGCTAGATAGAACGATAAGGGAGCAGCAGAGGGCTCTTGACGAGACAAATCCATATATAATGGAACTTAACAAGATGATAGGGAGCATTGACTTTTGGACCAGAGAGTTACAAGAGCCATTTACAAATCAAGAGGTTTACGACTTACTTAAAGCTTGGGCGTATGATATTCCGCGTCAAGATCTTCCAAAGAATCTTGCTGTAGATATACCGAGATATGGTTATATAAGCACAAGAAGAGATCCGCGACTTGTAAAGAATGTTCTTGAGTATATTGCAAACTTGCTTGATGTTCCGTTTACTACACAGCCGCCATTTAAAAGTCAAAGAATACCCGAGCTAAATCCAGAAAGCGGAGAACTTGAAGGCTCTTATGAGACACAGGCGCCGCAAGATGTTTTGACGCCAGAAAGCAGGGTTGAAATGTTTAGCAAGCAGGTACAGGAGTGGGGCGGAGAAAGCTCAAAACCAAGGCTTTCTGCTCCAGAAATGCCCACTAGTGGATTAGTGGGGGAGGTTCCGCTTGATGATGACATTGATCAGCCAGAACTACTTAACCCCGTTCTTAAGCAAGAAGATGCAGATAGGATTAAGACATCCAGCTATATAGATACTGATATAAAAAGAGGGCTGGTTTCACTCGCCAATCATTTAGACGCTATCGGCTATAGAAAGGGCGCAGACATAATTGATGGGATTATAAGTTGATAAAAAATTTTATAAAATTAGCAGACCGCTTGGATTCTGACGGAAATCATGATGAAGCAAGCATGATAGATGAGGTTATCTCCGATATTGGTGCTGACTTTTTTAATGATATGGAAATACCACATGAAGAAATGCTTGATTACCTGGCGTGCCTGCGCATGGCTCAGTTGTATCATCAACATGCACACTGGGTAAGTAAGGGCCTTCCATATTATGGGGACCATCTTCTTTTCGAAAGATTATATGATAATTCGATATCTGAAGTGGATAACTTTGCAGAACGAGCAGTTGGGCTATCTGGTGATGAAGCAGTTTGCCCAATGTCTGTCATCAAGATGGTATATAAAAAGATGGCTGATGTTCTAGATGGCTTTGATACGACTGCGCATCCAGATGAATTAATACAGTATGGACTCAATGTTGAAAAATATCTGTTGATATCTACAAAAAAACTATATGAAGAGCTAAAGAATAATGGTAAAATAACCATGGGCCTAGACGATATGCTGATGGAGATATATAGCGCACATGAAACAAATGTATATTTGTTACAGCAAAGACTTAAAAAGATTGATAAAATAAATAGGTAAGTTACGCTACCGGTACAATAGAGGGTTGATATGAATAGTGAGATTGTAAATTTAAAACTGATAACTGGCTCAACTTATTTAAAAGATATGATTTACGAAGTAAGGTTTGCCGATTTATCTAAATCTAGAATTAACTTTAGGGATTTAGTTTCGGACGACATAGACTCTGTAATAGCTGATTCGGGCTCACATTCTGATTTTGGAAAAAGTTTTGTTTTTAAAACAACAGACAATGGTTTGGTGGTTATACCGTCATCTTTATTACACAGCAATTAAATTATGAACAGCTCCTTAAGAATATTGAAAAACAAGCTAAGTGAAAAAAATATGCTTAAAAAGCTTGCTTTTAATGCGGCTCCCGACAACCTTGGCCTTGGTGGTGCCGGGAAGGAACTACTTGGAATAAGGGGCAGGGACTATATAATAGAAAGAGACATTTCAAGCGGAAAAATAACGGCTTTATTGTTTTCAGACAGAATCGGCATGTATTCTGGGTACCAATATCTTTGGCGACAAGAATCTGGACAGAATGTCTTCCTGGTTGTTTCATCCTCGGACTTTAACCCTGAGGTTGGTATTGTGTCTGCAGAGCAGCTAAATATAAGGACTGGGCCAGGAACCAGCCACTCCGTCGAAAGGGTTATGAGCAGAGGAAATAGAGTTAGTATATTTGAAGAATCTCGTGGGTGGTACAGGGTTTCAACAAGCGGTTGGGCTTCTGGAAGGTATATTGATAAAACCGGAAGGAGAGCGTGGCCTGAGAGCGGCACTGTTTTGAGAGCAAGCTCATCTGATGTATACGAGGGGGTATTCTTTCAAAGACTAAACAATACGATAGACGATAAGGTATATGAAGTAACAACGCTACTTGAAAGCCCAGGTTGGCAAGAGGAGCTTTCTCAGCATGGCTCGTGGAGCGTTTCTGACACAGGAAGTGACAACCTGGGCCTTGATCCGGATAGTTACGATGAGGATAATGAAGAAGCACCCTTATATGATAGCAGCTCAGGTGAAGTCCTACGTTATGGCTCAAGGTCACCAGATGTCTCTATATTGCAAAGAATGCTCAAGAGCCTAGGGTATAACCTAGGGGTTACTGGCGAAGGTAATGACGGTGTTGACGGTCACTTTGGAGAAAACACAAGGAGCGCCGTAATGGAGTATCAAGCAAATCTTGTAAGTGCAGGCAGAATTCCGAGTACATATACTGATAGCAGAGGAAGAGAGCGGAGCAATATAGATGGGGTCGTGGGCCCAACAACCTGGTCCAACCTGAATTCTGATTTTGAGCCTGCGGCACCAGAAGTCAGGCTTGAGGATATGATTGAAGTAGTTGAAAACTTTAATGATCTTCCGGAGCCATCGGTATCTTTTGTAGAATTATTATCAAATAGCTTTCCAGATTATAGAATAAGCGAAAATACTACTGGAGAAACAATATGGTCATCTATGGCAAGATCATATAGAATTTCAGACTCTAGAGGGATGTCTGTTAAGCCGACAACCCGACCTAGGTATGTAGAGTTTAAAAAGAAGTTTGCTGATCCAATTATATTTTTAATTGCAGAAATACCTCCGGTCTCAATGCCGATTGATGGACTACAAAGATCTGATGAAACAGTTTATTTTATAGTCCCACTTCCAGAGGGAAGTGCCGTAGGAACCTACGCACCATCTTCAACTGACTATTACGGAAGAAATCTGCCGCTAGGCTCGTCAGGCCAATGTGAGGCAAATGAATCAGGGGGAATAAGGGCGAATACACTTATTTGTTTTATTATGAATAAGTTGTTTGAGCGTGGTGGATTTAGAACAAGAAGGAAAATAATGCGTCAAACAATAGAGTCATCAGAGGCAAGTATTTCGTTAGAAAAGCTAAACATAATATCGAAAGGATAACTTAATTTGGTTATAGAGCAAAAGAGTTGGAATAATAAGTGTCCAAAGTGCGGCAGCTATTTGAAATGGAGAATGAGTAACTCAAAGCCAGGAAGCAGTTCGCATGTTAGTTGCTCAAAAAGTTTAGATAGTACGTTTATAACAAGCAATTTAAAAAGCATAAGAATATGTGACTGGGTTGGTAAGGCAGTTCGACAGCCTGATGGCAGTATACGATTTAAAGATAGCCTAGGAAGATGGATTTCTGAGTTTAATCAAGAATAGTTTGAATACTTTTTTTATTTCAACGTCTTCTTCGCACAAGGAGTTTGTTATGAAGAAATTAATATTTGTTATCTCGATTATGCTTGCAGCACCCATTAGCTCTCACGCCCACGAAAGAGTCGTGGACCATAGAAGTGTGAGCCATAACGATGTCTATAGAGTTTGGGTTCCTGGCCACTGGACTAGTGAAAGAAGGCCTCGATGGGTTCCTGGGCACTGGAAGCACATAAGGAGAGATAGACACATACATTATAATTGCAGATGGGTTCCTGGTCATTATAATAGACGTGGCATCTGGATTCCTGGGCGTCATATGAGGCGATAGATATATGCACATTGCCCTTTTCAACTAATAGTTTATTTTATTATGAACAACAACTATTTTACTAATTAATATGGTATAATAAGTTGAGTTTTAGGGCCCGTATAGTGTATAAAGATTTAAAAAATTTAGCAAGTGAGCTATCCTTGGCTGGTCTGCATAGTTATGCAGACAAGATAATCTCTATTGCTAATGACGAAGAGGAAGGCTCTGATTCACAAGAAGACTCTCTTTGTGGGGAGACGACAGGCAACATTGCGTCAAATGAAGCAATAGATGCTGCGTGGAGAATGCTATGCCCACTGCTTCCGGCTGGTTCAAGAATAACATCAGGTGTTCGCACCGAAGCCTGGAGGGTTCAGGAGGTTCTTGACACATATAGAGGCAGAAGAATGGCTCTTTGGGATCTTGAATTTGATGAGGCTCTTGAGGGTCAAGACGAGTCATTTGTTGATAATATGAACAGGCTAAAGCCCGAGCTTAGGCAGGCGGAGATTAATGCGGCATGGGCCGTTCCATATAGCGAAAGTATGTGTGACGACATAAATAAAGCGGAGCGCAGGCTTTCGAGAAGCACAGGCTACAGGGCCGGGCGCGGAATTGGGTGCGAGCCCAACGGAAACCATACAAGGGGAATGACTATCGACATAAGCGGTTCTGATTTGGACGCCATGGTTCCATTTGTAAATAAACTCATTAGAGGCAGCGGAACCGAGGTGCCATCCTTGATTGAGCATGTTGAGCTTAAGCCGTGGGGCCGGTATCGCGGCTGTCCACATCCAGAGCCTCATGCCCCGAGTGGCACTGCAAATCCGAGCCTTCATGAGGGATGTACATCTCGACCACATTTACATATTGGAATTGTAAAAGCCTCGTTTGATGATGCGGCCGAGGCTGCATTAAAGGCCTATCTTTGCGAAACAGAACAGCGATTTTGCGAAACAACTGAGTTGGCAATAGAGTATGGTGCAGACGAGGAGGTTGGCCCCTGTGCAGATAGCAATGTTGAAAAAATTATAGATGCAAATGGTGCAATATACGCATATGATGAAGAAACTGAGATGTATATCGTATGTCGCCACGGATCAAGGCCGGAGCCAAACGTCGTTCTTCCGGCAGATGCTGATCAATCTGTTGAAACGGAAGATGGAACATATGAATATGACCCAGAAACCGAAACCTGGATTTTAAAATAGGAGTTATTATGAATATAAAAAAATTAATTAAATTATCTAACGAGATGGACAAAGATGGGCTTTTCAAAGAGGCTGATTATCTTGACTATATAATAAGCAAAATTGCGTTTGTTGAGTCACAATCCGTTAGCGACCTAGAGCCTGCTCTTGATAATGTACCAACCATAACTCCAGCATCAGAATCAGATTCTGATTTGCCTATACCGTCCCCATCTGAGTTTGCATTAAACAAAGAAGACTTTTCATTCTTGGGAGACATGCTAAAGGTTGATCCGTCAAAGGCAGGTAGGTGGTTTGCAAAGGAGTTGGAAGAGATGATAGATTCTGACGTTATGACTGTAGAGCAGGCGATGACATTTCTTAATGAAATTCAAGATGATCTTGCTATTTCAGAAACAAATGTAGAGCAAGATGACAGTCCGCTTGAATTAGGCGAAGAAACAGTCTTTGTCGAGGACATGGCATGATTACGGATAAAATACTAAGCGTTATAGATCACCTGGGTGAAAAGGGGCTGACAGACGAGTCTCTTTTTTTAGATAAGATGGCGAAAATAATACTTGAAAAAGAGAGTTCGGCAGAAGAGGTGGTTGTATTTGGTGATTATAAGTCATCTATATTATATAAAGAGCTAGATTCTAATCGAAGTGGGTTTGTCGGTGTAGCGAATATCACAGAGTCTGAAGAGAATATTGGTGCAAAATATGAAATATCTTTTAAGAGAAGTGCTCCAGGAATAGAGTCTGTTTCGTTTTACAGAAATAATTTAAATGGAAGCCAGGCTAATTCGTGGACGCTTGAACTTCCAGTTGCAAATTCAAGTTTGAGTTCTAGTTTTGAGATTTTAAAAAAAGAAGTAAAAGAAAGGTTACTGGGTAAATAAAATGATTAAGGATTTAATAAAAATAGCTGACTATTTAGATTCACAAAAAATGCAAAAGTATGCAGACGTAATAGACTTGCTTGTCAAAAGAGCTTCTGAAGACGGAGTTGATGGATTGACCCTGGATGAAAAATACAACAGCCTTCTCTTGAGGCTCGAGAGACTCGAAAGAAATATGGCAGATGAAAATGATGCAAAAGACATGGAGAGCTTGTGAGCGGACCATAAGGGTTCCAGTTTGGAATAAAATGAAAAAAAGAATAGCAAGCATAAAAATAGCGAATTCTAACAGTGGCTCAAGAAAGTGGACTAGAGAAGACATACCCGAAGAGGCTATAAGGCTGTTGTCTACTAGGATGGGGTGCGTGTTTAAAAACCATTTTGCAAGAAGGCGGATCCCGGATCCCCAATACTCAAACCTTAGTGATGATGAATACATTGCTGCACAATTAATTTACTTAAAAGAAAATAGAAGTCTTGAGTTATACACAGAAGAGTCTTTAGAAAAAATGCTGAGAAGGATGCTGATTAAGCGATATCCGGTTAGGCCAGCAGCCAGAAGAAAGTGGTGGTCAGAGAGGGCCTTTTTAGGATGCTAGGAGTTGTTTATTAAAATGGAGTTATTATGATTAATAAAATTATTAAAATGTCAAATGTTCTTGACAAACGTGGTATGCACGAGGAGGCGAACTCTCTTGATAGCCTATTGTCTGATATAATAGAGCTGATCAGCCCTCATGTCGGCTCAGGAGGGATGGGTGATAATATTTCAGAGGACGAAATGCGTGATGATGCGGGTGATAGTTCGACAGACGATAATTCACAAGTAACGTTTGGAGACTACACGACAGAAAACTTCGACCTGTGTCCAGGTGCAGTAGATGTGTTTAGCAAGCTAATTGACATGGATTTAGAGGAGGATGCCTTAGACATAGCTATAGCGGCAACAAAAGCTACTGATGAACTGCTCGGAATAGAAAGGGTGGTCCTGGAGAGAGACTCCGCATCAGAAGATAATATGAAGGAGGCACTCGTTCTGGCAAGAACAATAGCGCACTATGCAGGTATTTTATCAACAATGCTAGATTTAGATTTGGGGCCCGACTTTGAGTTTGTAGATATGCATGTGGAAAAAATTGCTGAAAAAATATAATTAAATAACTTGAGGCGTCGTCCCCTATGTCGTAAAATTTTAAATTATGGGCAGATTCGTATATTTACTACTATTTATTTGTGTAGGCTCAATTCATGCATATGGCAGCACTATATATGATGGTGGTAGCGAAAATACTTCTACCAAAATACAACAGGTATGGAAAAAGCAGGAACTAGAACCTCCAATAGGTCGCTGGATAAATATACCAAATATAAGAATTTGCAAAGATGCTCCAGTAACGGAACAGGAGGTAAGAGATGCAGTTAGCTGGTGGTCACAGCGCGGACACCAGTTTGGGCCAATTACTCCAGATACAATTCAGTATGGGTGCATAGTAGGCTCTCCGCATGGATCTATACTTATACAACTTGTATCTGGTGATGCATACGAAG
>MDSZ01045729.1_pt1 | contig 11728 bp, 9 predicted proteins | sample 811201 | NCBI WGS metagenome assembly MDSZ01 (sample SAMN05326647, study PRJNA326480) | marine metagenome | isolation source: seawater | place: Indian Ocean: North | collected 2010 | reverse complement strand
TGGACAAGTATTTGAATGACATTGTCTTACCATTATACATCCCATTGCGACTAAAGCCGTTGTGGCAACTCCGTATTCTTCTGCCCCCATCATCGCAGCAATCACTACATCTCTTCCAGTTTTAATTCCTCCGTCAGTTCTTAAGGTAACTTTATGTCTTAGATTGTTTAATGTAAGAACTTGATTAGCCTCAGTGAGACCCATTTCCCAGGGGATTCCAACATATTTTACGCTTGTTTGTGGTGTTGCACCTGTTCCTCCATTATGACCTGAAATTAAAATAATATCAGCTTTTGCTTTTGCCACACCAGCGGCAATAGTACCAATGCCAGATGAAGCAACTAATTTAACTCCAATTCTTGCTTTTGGATTTATTTGTTTCAAATCATAAATTAATTGAGCAAGATCCTCTATTGAATAAATATCGTGATGGGGGGGTGGAGAAATTAAACCAACACCTGGAGTTGAATGTCTAATTTTTGCAATAAATTTATCTACTTTATGTCCAGGCAGTTGACCTCCTTCACCCGGCTTTGCTCCTTGAGCCATTTTAATTTGAATATCTTCAGCATTTACAAGGTATTCTGTTGTTACTCCAAACCTTCCAGAAGCTACTTGTTTAATTTTTGATTTCATAGAATCGCCATTTTGCAGTGTTTTATATCTTAATGGATCTTCTCCTCCTTCTCCTGTGTTTGAACGTCCACCCAATCGATTCATAGCAATTGCTAGTGTAGTATGAGCTTCTTCAGAGATAGAACCAAATGACATAGCACCTGTTGAAAATCGTTTAACAATTTTTGATAGGGATTCAACTTTATTTAGAGGAATGTTGTTTTGTGAAGGAATAAATTTAAATAGACCTCTTAAATTTTTATGTTTTTCACTCTGATCATTTACTGTTTTAGAATATTCTTTGAAAAGATGATAATTCCCGCTTCGAACTGAATGTTGAAGTTTTGAGATAGTTTCAGGTGTCCATACATGATGTTCTCCATTCAATCTAAATGCTAAATCGCCACCTATATCAAGTTCATTTTGATTAAAAACACTTTCTTCATAAGCTGAAGAATGTTTTTTTTCAGTTTCTATTTCGATCTGATTTAAGTTAAGTCCTTCAATTTTAGTTGAAGTCCCAGTAAAATAATAATCTACAAGATCTGTTGAAAGTCCTACACAATCAAAAATTTGTGCCCCGCAATAAGATTGGAACGTAGAAATTCCCATTTTTGACATTACTTTTAAAATACCTTTGCATAAAGCTTTAACATATTGTTTCTTTGCAAGCGTTTCATCAATTTTATTTCTAATTGCAAGATAGGAAACTGAAGAAAAAGCCAGATAAGGATTAATAGCCTCAGCTCCATAACCAGCGAGCATGCACATGTCATGCACTCTTCTTGCTTCACCTGTCTCAACAATCAATCCAACATCAGTCCTCAAGCCTCTCCTAATTAGGTAATGATGAACTGCACTGGTTGCTAATAAAGAGGGAATAGCTATGTTTTTCTCATCTTGTTGCTGATCTGAGAGCACTAGAATATTACAACCTTGATTTTGTATAAGTTTTTCAGATTTTTTACATATGTTTTCAATAGCCGCTTTCATATTATTTTTATGATCAGAAGTTTTTTTATAACAAATGCTAACAGTAAAAGTTTTAAAATTTCCTTCAGAATGTTTTGAAAGATTTTTAATTTTTGCAAGATCAAGTTCTGTTAGAATTGGATTTTCAACTTCTAGTCTTTTAAGTTTTGACCCAGATCTTAAGTCTAGTAAGTTTGGTTTTGGACCAATCAAACTAACTAATGACATAACCAGTTCTTCCCGAATTGGATCAATAGGCGGATTAGTCACTTGAGCAAAATTTTGAAAAAAATAGTCAAATAATGATCTGTTTCTATTTGACAACACTGCTAATGGAATATCTCTTCCCATTGAACCAACAGGATCTTGAGAATCTTTTATCATTGGTTCTAAAAAAAATTTTATATCCTCATTGTTATATCCAAAAGCTTTTTGATTTTTAATTAAAGTTTCTCTATCAATAGTTTTTGAGACTCTATTGAGAGTAATTGAGCTAAGTGAAACTTTATTTTCGTCTAACCATTTTCTATATGGAAATTGTTTAATTAAGTCATCTTTTAGTTCATCATCAGAAATTATTCTATTTTGTTCTAAATCAACCAAAAGCATTTTCCCAGGCTGAAGTCTCCATTTTTTTATAATCTTTTTTTCTGAAATATTTGGTAACACACCTACTTCTGAAGCCATAATAACTAGGCCGTCATCAGTAATAATATATCTAGCAGGTCTTAAACCATTTCGATCAAGGGTAGCGGCAATTTGACGCCCATCAGTAAAAGCCATTGCTGCCGGCCCATCCCATGGTTCCATTAATGCAGAAAAATATTCATAAAAAGCCTTTCTATCTGGTTTTATAAGATTGTTATTTTTCCATGCTTCTGGGATCATAAGCATCATAGCATGTGATAAAGAATACCCTCCCATAATTAAAAGTTCTAAAGCGTTATCAAAGGCGGCTGAATCTGACGGATTGTCTTCAATAATGGGCCAAATATTTTTGACTTCTTGTCCTAACGTTTTTGATCTTAGGTTTTTTTTCCTAGCATTTATCCAGTTGATATTTCCCCTTAAGGTATTAATTTCGCCATTATGACACAAATATCTAAAGGGTTGAGCCAATCTCCAAGAAGGAAATGTATTGGTCGAAAAACGCTGGTGAAACAAAGCCATAGCAGTAGCAAAACTTTTATTCTGAAAATCAATGTAATATTTTGAAAGATTAGTTGCTAAAACCATGCCTTTATAAATTATGGTTCTGGAAGACAAGGAAACTAAATAGAAGTCTTGCCAATTAAATTCTTTTATTTTTTTGATCTCAATTTCAACTTTCTTTCTAATCACATATAAGGTTCTTTGAAATTGATATTCACTTATTGAATTAGATTCCTTTTTAATAAAAAACTGTTTAATGCATGGTTCATTTTTTTTAACGCTTTCTCCAAGAACTGAATTATTAACAGGAACGTCTCTCCAACCAATTAGAATCTGTCTTTCTCGTTTGACTAATTCAGTTATTTTTTTTAATACTATATTCTGCTTTTGTGGTTCTCTTGGAAGGAATACCATGCCTACCCCATACTCACCAATTGAGGGAAGTATATTTTTCATTTTTTTCAATTCTGATTTGAAAAATTCATGAGGAATTTGGATTAAAATTCCTGCTCCATCGCCTGCAAGCGGGTCTGCTCCTTTTGCACCGCGATGATCAAGATTATGCACTATTTCAAGAGCTTGATGAACAATTTCATGTTTTGGTTGATTATATATATTGGCTATAAAACCAAAACCGCATGCGTCATGTTCATTTTTAGGGTCATACAAACCTTGTGCCTTAGGCAAAGCTAGCAAACTCTGATTATTATTCTTATTATTAATTGATTTCATTTTTCTACTAACAAAATTCTATTAAATTGAAATAAAATAATATAATATAATTAGAAATTTTAATTATTTTAATTTTTTATTAATGTCTTTGTAATTTTAAAATTAAATTTTTAATAATAAACGATTTAAAAGTTATAAAAAAGATTTTTTTTTAATCCTTTAACACTTCAGGAAATAAATGAGTTTTGAACATATTATTTTAATTGCTTTTATTCAAGGTATTACAGAATTTCTTCCTATATCTTCATCTGGTCATTTGGTTTTAATTCCAAATTTAACTGAACTTCCTGATCAAGGAAGAATCTTCGATGTAGCAGTTCATTTTGGCTCACTTTGTGCGGTAATAATATATTTATGGAGTGATCTAACAAAAGTTATACTAGGCTTTATAACGTTTGGATCAAAATCAGAAAAAGGACTGAAACTTGGTACATATGCAATAATTGCATCTCTGCCATTATTTTCTGCAGGTTATTTAATCCAGTCAATGGATATTGAATGGCTTCGGTCTATAGAAATTATTGCTTGGACAACCCTTATTTTTGGAATTTTACTTTTCTTAGCTGACAATTTTTTTTTAAGAGTAAAAAATCTTGAAAATTTAAATTTTCCTTCTGTTATATTTATTGGTCTGGTTCAGGTTATTGCTTTTCTGCCAGGTACTAGCAGGGCAGGAATTGTTATTACAGCATGCCGAATTCTTGGTTTTGAAAGGAAGGATGCAGCTAGATTTTCTTTGCTATTATCAGTTCCTGCAATTCTTGGGGCATCAACTTTAGAATTAATTGAACTTATCAATTCAAATAATTCTGAACTTTCTTGGTATGTTTTATATGCTTCAATTTTCTCATTTATTTTATCTATTTGCTCAATATTTTTAATGATGAAATGGCTTTCCTTTGCATCATTTACACCATTTGTAATTTATAGAATTTTACTGGGAACAATATTATTATTAGCTATATACTTTTGGTAGTATCGTTTGATTTAAGAAATTTCAATTTTTTTAGTTGAGACAAATATTTGGGCATCACCTCTTCCAAATAATTTGGTTTCAAGTTCAAATCACCAAAATTAAAGATATTTTTGCCAACTATATTGTCTAATTTTAATTGTTTTAATTGATCTAAAGTTAATAACGGTTTAGGAAGAAATGCCATAAAAAAAGCTGGGATTGCAAGAAATGAAAAAGGAATAGAAATTAATAACCTAGGTTTTGATATATTTTTATTTAAAAATTGCATTAATTCTCTCCAAGAATATATTTTTGGACCACCCAACTCGTATATTTTCCCTTGATAAGCATCATTACATATTATTTTTACAATAGCTTTGGCAACATCTTTTACAAAAACTGGTTGAAACTTTGTTCGCCCTCCCCCAGGCAATGGAAGAAAAGGTGTGAGATTAGACAATTTTGCAAATCTGCAAAAAAAATGATCATTCTCCCCAAATATTATTGATGGCCTAATTATGGTTAACTTTTCAGAGGGTATTATTGATTTTAGTACATTTTCTCCAGAAGCACGTGATCTAGAATTATAACTTATTGAATCTAAATGTGCACCTATAGATGAAAGTTGAATAAACTGCTTAATATCATGATTGATTGCCTCAGTAGCAAGTTTTTCAGGTGCTTTAATATGCAAATTATAAAAGTTTTGAGATCTAAATTCAGAAAGAACTGCAATTAGATTTATTACGTAATCACATCCCCTAATGATGTCTCTTATATTTTCAAACTTGTTAATGCTTCCAACAAAAATGCTTATCTGACCCGGGCAACCAAAAAGTTTTAATTTTGTCAGTTTTTCATAACTTCTACCATAAACTTTCAAAATATAACCCTTAGAGGAAAGACTGGAAACAATTTCCTTTCCTAAAAAACCTGACCCACCAAAGATTGCAACGGTTTTGCTTTTCATAGTAGTTAATTTTCTAAATTCCCAAAAATAAAACAAATATATATAATAAATATCATTCTTTCAAAATTTTTTTATACTTAAATTTTTATATTTGTTACAAAAGCTTGAAAGATTTTGAAAAAAATCAATATTATGTTAGATATTATTAATTTACTCCCAATAAAAGTTATTTTGTAAACTTCTTAAATGGACCAAAAGAATATAATGGAAATTTATTTTTATAAAAATGATATTCCAAACGATTTAATATTTTCAAAATCTATTGCCATAGATACAGAAACTATGGGTCTAAAAACTTACCGAGATCGTTTATGTTTAATACAAATCAGTCAAGGTGATGGAAAAGCTCACATTATACAAATTGTAAATAGTAATAATAAAAATAAATCCCATAAAAATCTCATAAATCTATTAAAAAATAAAAATATTGAAAAAATTTTTCATTATGCCCGTTTTGATTTAGCCGCTTTGAAGCATTACTTTGGTATGGTTGATGGACCAATTTGGTGTACAAAAATAGCGAGTAAGTTAGCGCGCACTTACACTGACCGCCATGGCTTATCTGACATTTGCAAAGAATTACTATCAGTAGAAATTTCTAAGCAACAACAAAGTTCAAATTGGGGAAGTAAAAATTTATCCACAGAACAGAAACAATATGCAGCTAGTGATGTGATTTACTTACATCAACTAAAAAAAGAATTAACTATGATTTTAGAGCAAGAAGAAAGATTAAATTTAGCTAAAGATGTGTTTAAATTTCTTCAAACTAGAGTTGATCTGGATCTCAAAGGATTTGAATCTTTGGATATATTTTCTCATTAATTAAAATATTAAATTATACTGTGTTTAAGTTTATCAAAATTATAATTAATAAAATTTTTTATTATTTTTTAAGTAAAACATCATCAAGAATTGCTTTTACTACTTTCATTATTTTGTTTTTAGGTATCTTTTGGTGGCAAAAAGATTATGATGTATTTCAATTAAATAATAAATTTGAAGGTAAAAACCAAACACCAAGTTTAACAATAAAAAATGCTAATTATAAAGGCATTACTAAAGATGGTAAAAAGTTTGTTATTTCAGCCGAAATGATAAGTGAAAGCAATGACAAAACATTTATTAGGATGGTTAATCCAAAAATAATAATTACTTCTGAAAATAATTCACTATCAATCAATTCAAATTTAGGTAACTTTAATTCAGAAAATATTTATTTAAATCTTAATGACAATGTATCAGTTATTGATAAAAAAAATGGTTTTGAGTTTTTCACAAAAGCATTAATTAGTGATATAAATCTTGGCAAGTATACTTCTACTTCAAAGGTTAGGGGGCTTTTCCCTTATGGAGAAGTAGTTTCTGAAGGGATGATTTATTTTGAAAAAGAAGAAAAATTACTCTTCCAAGGCAAAACAACATTATATTTGTGGGAATCGATTTAAAAGTTTAAGGGAATATTATGACAACTCTTAAGTGTCTTGGAGATATGAAAAGTAAATATTTATTAGTGTTTTTATTCGTTTTGATTGCAGAGTTTGCCTATTCTCAAGAAACCAAAACAGTGTCAACTTTATTTATCAAAGCTGATGATTCATTAGAGTGGAATAGAAAGGAGCAAACTATTTTGGCTCATGGAAATGCAAAAGTTCATAATGAAGAAATGGAAATTCAAGCGGCAAAAATCATTGCTAAATATGAGGGGGAAATTAAGGATAATAAATTTAAATTAATTTCTGCTTATAAAGGATTTTGGAAAAATAAAGATATAATCGTAAATGGAGAAAAAATTAATTATAATATTTATAAACAGGAAGTGTATGTGATTGGTAAAAAGATATCTGTTTCTTCAAAAAGTGACAAAATATTTTGTAATAAAAAAATCAATTATATTAAATTAAAAAATATTTTAGAAGCTTCAGGCAATTGTATAGTTGAAATGAAAAACAACCAAAAATTATCAGCTAACAATATAAGTGCATCTATAGATCAAAATGGAGAAATTTTAAAATTTTCTGCTAATGGATTAGTTAATGTTTTTTTAAATGAAGACTTAAAGAGTGTAAGAGCTAATCAAGCTGAATATAATAAGGTGTCATCAACAATTTATTTGGAAGGAAATGTTGAATTATTAGTAGGATCCAGTTATTTAAAAGGTGATAAAGCAAAAATTAACATTAAAACCGGACTTGCTCAGGTTTTTTCAGATCAAGATAAAAATGTTACTGGACTTATAAAGAACTAAATATTTAGAGATTAAATTGGAAGAAAAAGAATTTATAAAACCAAAATTAGTTGAAGTTACAAATTGTTTGGCAATTGAAAATCTTAGCAAATTTATAAAAAGTAAAAAAATTCTCCAAGATGTTAGCCTTAATGTGAAGCCAGGAGAAATAGTTGGTCTTTTAGGACCTAATGGCGCAGGTAAAACAACATGCTTTCAAGCCATTGCAGGCCTAATCACTCCAGATCACGGAAAGATTATATTGAATCATAATGAAATCACTTTTTTGCCCATCCATAAAAGAGCAAGATTAGGTTTAAATTATTTACCTCAAGAATCTTCAATTTTTAGAGGTTTAACAGTAGAACAAAACATTAGCGCAATTATTCAAACCTTGAATACTATCCCTATGAATCACAATCAATTTTTAAATGAATTAATTACTGATTTTGGATTAGAACATGTGCGAAGAGCTTCTTCATTAACATTATCTGGAGGTGAAAGAAGAAGGGTAGAAATTGCTAGATGTATTGCCTCAAAACCTAATTTTCTTCTACTAGACGAACCTTTAGCAGGTATAGACCCAATAGCTCTAAATGAAATAAAAGAAATAATTTTTAGGCTAAAAAGTCGGGGTATTGGAATTTTAATTACTGACCACAATGTCAGAGAAACACTCCAAACGGTTGATAGAAGTTACATCTTATATAATGGGAAAGTAATTGCATCAGGAGACTCAAATACTTTACTTGAAAATAAAGATGTCAGAAATGTATATTTAGGAGAAAAATTTAAAATTTAATAATTAATACCTTATAACACATTGAAAATTCAATGGTGGAGCTGATCGGGATCGAACCGACGACCTCTACAATGCCATTGTAGCGCTCTCCCAACTGAGCTACAGCCCCAAAAAGGAAATTTAGAATTATTAAATGTCTTTTTTATTATCATTATCAGAATCTATTTCAATATCTAAATTATTTCCATCATCTTGCTCTATAATCGTTTCCTCTAAACTATTAAGGGGAGCAGACTCATCGTCATCTTTTGAAATATCAATTAAATTGTTTTCATCGTCTCCCATATCTTCACCTTCAATTATCATAGACAAATCTTTATCCTTATTTTCTAATGCTTTGTCATCAATATTTTTTTCATCAGAATTGTTATGATTTTTTGTAACATTTTTCTCTTTATAACGATTTTTAAGTTCAAGTTCTTTATTGCATTTTGGGCAAACTATAGGCAATCTTAGCAAATCATAAAACTTTGTAGAACAATTAGAACAAATCCTTTTAATTCCCCAATGAGACTTTGCCATAGAATAAATCTCCATAAATATTAATAAGATATCAAATTAATAATTTTAATTACATTGGATTTGGCTTATTTATTATTTCGTGTCAAAGACTTTTTAAATTATAAGGTAAAAAATTGAAATTAAAAAATATAAATTTAAAATCACTACTTTCTCACTCCCTATCAGGAACTGCGAAGATACCTGGAGACAAGTCTATATCTCATAGATCGCTTATAATAGGAAGTCTATCAATTGGTAAGTCTAAAGTTTTTGGACTATTGGAAAGTGATGATGTGTTAGCCACAAAACAAGCTTTAATAGAACTAGGAGTTAAAATTTCTAAATCAGAGAAAGATTTTTGGGAAATACATGGTGTTGGATTGCATGGATTTAAATCACCAACAAATTTTTTAAATCTTCAAAACTCTGGAACTGGAGCAAGACTATTGATGGGTGCTGTAATGGGCTCAAACATAACAACTTCATTTAAAGGAGACCCTTCGCTTTCTTCTAGACCAATGATGAGAATTATTGAGCCTTTAAAATTAATGGGTGCTAAATTTGATTATTCTAACAATGGCACTCTTCCAATAACTATGTTTAGTCCAAGAGAGGTTTTATCTTTAGATTATAAAACTCCTGTTTCTTCTGCTCAAATAAAGTCCTCCATATTATTTTCAGGGCTGTTTGCTTGTGGTTGCTCCATTATAACCGAACCCTATAAAAGTAGAGATCATACAGAAACTATGTTAAAGCAATTTGGAGCAAACATAACTTCAAAAACTTTAAAAAATGGTGAAAATTGTATTACTCTTAAAGGAAGGCCATATCTGACTGGCCAGGAAGTGAGAATACCTTCAGACCCATCTTCAGCAGCTTTTCCCTTAGTAGCTGCTTTAATTACACCAGGGAGTAAAATTTCTCTAGAAAATGTTTTGGTTAACCCGCAAAGGTTTGGCTTAATTAAAACTCTTCTTGAAATGGGAGCAAAATTAAAATTAAAAAACAAAAGATACTTAGGAAATGAAATTGTTGCAACAATTGAAGCTGAATATAGTATTTTAAAGGGTATTGATGTTCCTAAAAGTCGCGCTCCATCAATGATTGATGAGTACCCCATACTTTGCGTTGCTTCTGCCAAAGCAAAGGGCATAACTACAATGTCTGGAATTTCAGAGTTAAGAGTTAAAGAGACAGACAGAATTAAATTAATGGTTAATGGTTTAAGAAAAGCTGGGATAGAGGTGGTTGAAGAACACGATTGTTTAAAAGTCAAAGGTGGGAATGTGTTAGGAGGGTGCAAAATTTCAAGCGAACTGGACCATAGAATTGCGATGTCTTTTATTATTTTAGGGTTAATTTCCGAGAGACCTATTCAAATAACTGGTTGTGAAACTATATCAACAAGTTTCCCAAACTTTATAATCCAAATGAAGAATTTAGGCGCAAAAATATCTGAGTCAAATCAATGATAATTGCAGTTGATGGGACAGCAGGATCTGGTAAAGGAACTTTGTCAAAGCAATTATCAGGAATACTTAAATTGAAACATTTAGATACTGGTATATTATATAGAGCAGTTAGCTTAGAATTAATTAATTTAAAAATTAAACAAAATAATATTGAAGCAATTGCTATAAAAATCGCCAACAATTTATCATGGAATGAAATCAATAAACTCAATAATAATCTTTTAAGAACATCAGAAGTTAGTAATTTATCTTCTATTGTAGCAAAGTTGAGTAAAGTTAGAAAAGCTTTATTCAATTTACAAAGAAATTTTGCTCATACAAAATATAAAGGTTTTAATGGAACTATTTTAGATGGAAGAGATATAGGTTCTGTTATTTTACCCAAAGCAAATTATAAGTTTTTTTTGGATGCAGATATAAAAATTAGAGCAAAAAGAAGGACTGAAGAAATGCTAAATCTAGGCATTGAAGTTAAAGAGTATCAAGTTTTAAAAGATATGATTGAACGTGATAAAATTGATAAAACTAGAGAAAATGCACCTTTAATCAGGCCGAAAGATGCTTTTTTTATTGACACTTCCGCCAAATCCATTAAAGAAGTTCTAAGAATTGCTCTTAAAGTTATAGAAAATCATGAGTTATAAACTAAATTATACCTTTAGTTTAATTTCTTGATTTAAATATACTTAAAGATTATTTATCAAAGCATAATAATGATTTTATCCATTAAGATATGGATTGATGTATATTTGCCAATATATTATTGATGTTTATTTTTGTTTGAGGAGTTTTTTTGATTTATGACTAATAGTAATAATCTAGTAAAAGAAAACTTTGCTGATTTACTTGAAGAAAGTTTTGGTAATACTAATAATATAGAAGGAAGTGTTGTAGAAGGTAAAGTTGTTGGTTTAGAAAATGAGGTAGTTTTAGTAGATGTTGGCTTAAAATCAGAAGGACGTATTTCTTTGAAAGAGTTTTTATCTTCAGGAGCAAAAACTGAAATAAAAATTGGTGATACTGTTGAGGTTTATATTGAAAAAATTGAAGGCAAAAATGGTGATACAGTTCTAAGCAGAGAAAAAGCTCGCAGAGAAGAAGCATGGGTAACTTTGGATATAGCTCATAAAAAACAAGAAAGGGTAAATGGAATAATTTTTGGTAAAGTTAAAGGTGGGTTTACAGTAGACCTTGAAGGAGCTACTGCATTTTTACCAGGAAGCCAAGTGGACATTCGCCCAATTCGTGATTTAAATTCTATAATGGGACACCCTCAAGCTTTCTTGATATTAAAAATGGATAGAAAAAGAGGTAATATTGTTGTTTCTAG
>MDSZ01006417.1_pt1 | contig 11728 bp, 6 predicted proteins | sample 811201 | NCBI WGS metagenome assembly MDSZ01 (sample SAMN05326647, study PRJNA326480) | marine metagenome | isolation source: seawater | place: Indian Ocean: North | collected 2010 | reverse complement strand
GTGTTCTAAGTGTTGACACAGGTTCATTAATTTCATTTTATTCATCTAGTATGAATAGTTTTACAACAACTGGAGCAATAACAGCAGGTGGAAATATAAGTGGTAGCGGAACAGGTTCATTTAGTGAATTAGACATAGATGGAACAATAACGGCTGAACATATTGTATCATCAGATGATATGGAAGTTACTGATGATTTATCTGTAGGGGGTGATTTAAGTGTAGCTCGATACATCAAACATACAGATGATTTTGATACATTTATTGATTTAACAGAAAATAATATTGGAATTACAACAAGAAATATTACGAGTAATTTTACATATGCTGGTTTACTAACATCTCATATAACTGCAAGTGGAAACATAAGTGCAAGTGGTAACCTTACAGCGACAGGAGCAACTTTCAAAGGGCACGTCACAGCATCTTCTCTTAGGGTTGCAACTCCAGTAACTGCAAGTGGTTTATTAGTATTAGGTAATTCAACAAATGATAATATTCAATTAAGTCTAAATAATAAATTATATTTTGAAGCAGACAGAGAAACTTTCATACAATCAAATGGGGCAGATTTAATTAGAGTTGTTGCTGGTGGAAGTCAAATGTTATTATTAGACCAAGATACTGGCAATAGAGCAGTATTTGGTAATAGTACTAAAGTTTTTATAGGTGCTAATAATAACGCACTTCCAGATAAAGAATTAGTAGTTGACGGACAAATAAGTGCAAGTGGTGTTATAACAGGAAATACAGGTTCCTTTAATAATGTAAATACTAAAACATTAATTGTAACAGAAGAAGAAATTAACTTTAACAATTTACCAACAAGAGCAAGTCAAGTATCTGCTGGACAACTATTTACTCTAAGTGGGTCTCAATTACCATTTTCAGGTTCATCAGCTCTTTTATCATCTATATCAGCATCAAGATTTGTTATAATAAAAGAATAGGAGATATGTAATGCATTATTTCATATTTCCATCAGCTGATTCTTGGATAACTAGCGGTTCAAGTCAAATAGACGGTACTTCATTCAAAGACCAGAATTTTGGCCAAGACCAAATACTTGAATTAAAAAAACATTTTCAAAATCTTGAATTTAAACATCAAACTAGAGTTTTAGTGAATTTTGAAGGTGATAATTTTACAGAATTAAAGTCCTTAATAAATACAGGTAAAATACCAAGTGATGCTTCATATAAATTAAAATTGTTTGAAGCACAAGGTAATTCTGATTTATCAGCTGAATATAAATTGAGTGGTTTCCCTTTATACCAATCTTGGAAAGAGGGGGTAGGTAAATTTAATGATGACCCGAAAACTACAGAGGGTTGTAGTTGGGAAAATAGAGATAATCCAATTGGTGCTACTCCTGTGTCTTGGTCATTAAGTAGTGAAGATGTACCTTTCGGAGAATATTATTCTTTTTTTAGTAGTGCTGATTCTTCATTCAATGATGTTCAGACTAGTGATTTTCTTGATGGAGCAAACAACAATGGAGGTGTTTGGATTAAAGATTCAGGATTTGAAGCATCTCAAACATTTAATTTACAATCACCTGATATTGATATGGATGTTACTGATATTGTGAACAGATGGGTAAACGATGGGATTCCAAATAATGGTTTTATTTTAAAATTTAGTGGTAGTCAAGAAACAGATTCTTCTACATTTGGAAGATTAAAGTTTTTTTCTAAAAATACACATACAATATATGCACCAAGAATAGAAGTACAATGGGATGGACATACTACTATAGCTGGTGATGTAACAGGTTCATTAAGTCAATTAGATGTATCAGGTAATACTGATAATCATTTATACACAATTGGTTTACAAGACAAATACAGAGAAACAGATATACCTAAATTTAGGATAGGTGCTAGAAAACAATTTATACAAAAAAGTTTTACAGAATCTTATAATATATCTTCGGGTTCATTTATACCTGAAGGAAAAGGTTTTTATGCAATAGTAGATGTTGCAACAGGAGAAAAGGTTATTGACTTTTCAGACAATTCAAAATTATCTTGTGATACAAAAAGTAATTATTTTATTGAGTATATGAATGGTTTATATCCTGACAGAACATATAAAATACTTATAAAAATTAAATATGATGATGACCAAGAAAGAATTTATGATAATGATTTTGAATTTAAAATTGTGAGATAAAAATGGCTAACCAATATAAAAATTTAGCAGAATTTAATGCTTATAAAGATAGAATTTCGGAATATATTGCCCAAGAATTAGCTAAATTTCCTAATTACTTAAATTTTATTCAAAAATCAGTCAGTGGTTTGTCATGGAGCCCACCAACTACAGAGCAAATTAATTCAGATTGGTATCCTGAATGGTTTGAAGATTATGATATAATTGAAGACGGACTTGTAGATTTACTTGATGCTCAAGAATGGGCTGCACGTGATAGACAAGATATAGCAGCAGATATACAGCAGATAATAGTCGGTAATAAAGAAATGCCACCAAGACATCCTTCTTATGCTTTAAGATATATGCAAAAAGATGGAGGTTGGTTTCAAAAAACTTTAAAAGAAGGAAAAATTTATATAGGGAGAAATACTGATGAAATTATGGTTGTTTTTGATGATGAATTTTCAAGTCAACCTGATGATGTATTTATAATAGATTATATTGCTTATAAACTAGCTGGTAATGAACCTGAACAAACAATAAATGTAAAATTACTAAATACTGATGATGTAGAATTTAGTTGGTTACCTTTTCCAATGCCTTATGTAGAAATAAATAATTTTGATAAAGTTATTTTAGCACCAGATGCATTTAAAAGAATTTTTGAAGGTACTGAGTGGCAACAATACTATGGTTCAGATTTAGGAGTTGATGCAGACCAAGCATTACAAAATGTTGAAAATTTACTATCAGAAAGAGGTTTTAAAACATTTAGACAAGACGAATATAAACTTTGGGACAATACATCTCAATTTTTACCTGTAGGTGTAAGAAAAAGGAAAATAGCAAGACCTATATTAGAAGACTTAGAAGATATAGACATTACAGAATTACTACCTGGTGATTTACAAGAAAGAATTGATAATTTTTTTGATAATTGGAACAATTTAAAAGAATTTATTCCAGTTGGATATAATTCTGCTTTAGGATATAATATAATTGCTAATGGTGATTTTGGTGGAGGGATAGGACCAGGTACTTTTATAGGTAGTATAGATAATGAAAATGTAACACAAGATATTGTTGTAAAAGAAAATCCAGGATTTTCTCCATATGTTTTAAGAACTTCTAGTAATTCTAACCACTTTTATAATATTGAACTTATAAATCCTGTATTTGTACCAAACCAGACAATAACATTTTCTTGTTGGGCGTGTAAAGGTGAGGGATTTAATGGAAATTTAAATCAATTGTTTGCAAGAGCTTTTGAGTTTGTTTATGCAAATGGAACTTCTGCAACTATAGTGGTTCAAACTCCTAATTTAATTGACCCGACACAAAATTTAGAAACATGGTCTGAAAATGCAGACGGGTTAACATGGAGACGATATCAAAATACTTTTACTATTCCAGAAAATCCGAATCCAGATGAACAATTAAATAGAGTCATTGTAAATTGGCGTCTAAATAGTCTTCAATCAGTGCCAGAAAATCAAAATAATGATAATATAACATTTAAATTTATTACGGGTTTAAGAGCAGAACCAGGCCCTGATGTTAATAGTGGTAATTTTATTAATTTAACTGCAAATAATCCAAAAACACATTATCAAATTTTAAAAGATATTCAAGAGTTAACTTTGAATGGACAATCGCCTATATTTTCAGTATCAACTTTAAGAAATTTTCTTGATGCACAAAAAATTAGTGGCATTTTAGAAGAATTATACAATGAATTATTAGAATTTTTACAAAATACTTTTACAAATTTAGTAGAGTCTACAAATTCATCAACTACTGAAATAATGACCAATTTTCAGAATGCATTAGAGTCATCAGCAGCTGCTAATAACCAGACAATTGAAACTAGTGATATATCATCTGAGATAGGTAATTTTTCTGAAACAATTTCGGAAGAATTTATTCCTGAAATAAATGCTTTAATTGAAGAAATAAAAAAAATAAAACTTTGGGTAACTGCATTAGATTTATCAGATAATGCCATATTTAAAATAGATGAAAATCCTGTTGATGGATTTGATGATGCATCATATGCTGCAGGATTAGCAGCAGGAAGAGCAGAACGAGATGCAATTCTAGGTAGAATACCAGTCGATAATTCTCCAGAAGGAGGAGATACATTTGACGACCCTTCATATAATGAAGGTGTTGAATATGGATTTCAAGGTGGGTATCAACAAGGGTACGACCAAGGTAGATTACAAGGGCATGTAGATATTTTGGGTTGTACAAATCCAAATGCAAATAATTATAATCCAGAAGCAACCTTTAATGATGGTTCTTGTACATTTGACGGTTCTGGTGGTGGTGGTTCAAATCAAGATATACCTGAAGAAAATCCACTTGGCCAATCAGATAAAGATGCGGTCGTTGGTGGAGACCCGATAGGAGGTTCATAATGAGTGATAGTATTATAAATATTTATGACGATAGTCAAAGTGAAATAATATTAGATGAAAGTAGTTTTAATCCTACGACAACAATACGTTTTCACAATTTAGGAGAACAACAAGAATGGACTTCAGAAAACACTTCTGCAAATAAATATCAGAATGCTTCTTTTATCGATTTACATATATTTGACGAAGATGATAATTTTATTATCACATTAAATTCAGGTAAACCATTATTGCAACAACCAAGCACTGGAAAGTTTTATTTTGGTGATTTTCATAGTCATCAAGGTACATACATGGTAGGAGCAAAACATACACCATTTAAACACGAAACTTTAGAATTTATAAGAGAAACACAGATAACACCCGTACCATATGATGCATTAGTTCCTGAAGACCCAAAAACACAACAAAAATATGCTATAAAAGTTTCAGAAATATTTCAAATATTAAAAAATATTCCAAATTTCACTCTTTTAAAAGACACTAAATTTAAAATAAAATATGCTATATTTGGTGATTTATTATTACAAGCAGCAACTAATTTACAAATACAAATGAATGCACAAGAAGAAATAGAAGAAGCGGATGAAACGGAGTCTGCTGTATGAGTAGTTTATTCCCTCAACTAACACCAAATGGGATTAGATTTTTTGTTAAAAAAATAGCTAATTCAAAAAAAGAACTACAAGTAAGTTTTATTGATAATAGTGTGGAAGGTTATCAAACCGGTCGTTTTAAATTATTTGATTTTGAAACTGGTGCTCAAGGTGGAAATACATCTGTATTTAATATGTTTCAAGCAGTTAGAAATACATCTCTTAATGCAATACAAAGTGAAGATGTAGATTTAGTTGTTGATGTTGGTCAAGGTAAATACATACCCGTATTAAGTTTATTATTTACAAGAGATGAAACTAAACCTATTGATGAAGTTAGTTCATATCATATGGTTTATAAATTAAATGAAGCTTTACCCTCTAAAATAAAAAAATTAGATACTATAAACTTTTTAATAATAAAATCAGAATTTTTAAATCAAGAAGTTTTTTATGCAGGTAAACGACCCCCAGTAATCAAAAAATTTGGTTTACCATTAGAAACTGATTACTCAGTATTTATTCCTTATCAAACACAAGTAGAGACTCAAGATTTTGAAAATTTTAATGAAATAAGTGGTTCTATTGGTGAAAGACAATTATCAACAATTCTATCAGGTTCATATCAAGATAGACTAGTTGACTATAGTAATTTTAATAATTTTATATTTTTTAGTTCTGCTAAAAAAAGACTTCAAAATTTTAAAATAAAATTAGAAAAAATTGAAAGTTATCAAAATAATATTTCTAAATCATTATATTCACCTGGACAAACATCTTCACTTGATGATACTCCACCAGCACATCTTTCGACTACCAAAATAAGAAGAAAAAATTTCGATGAGATGTATACAATTATTAATGGATTTACTGATTATGAAAAATTTTTATACTACGACAATCAACAAAATTTCTCTAGTTCAGCTGTACCAAGTTTAGGAAAAAATTATGTAGATTATGAACCATTAGTTACTTCTACTCAAATAAAAAAAGAAGTAGATTATGAAGGGTTCCCTAATGTATTTTTTATATCTGCCTCTTCTGCTGAAAGTATAGCTTTAACTGCAGGTAAATACAAATTAGAAAATCAATTTGATAACTCTAGTGGTTCTTTTTATTTATCGTTTTTAATGAAAGCATCTGGTTCATTTGAAAAAAGATTTAATATTTCAAATACTCAAACAAGTTCAAAACTTACATATCCAGAAGCATCATTAAACACTAATCATATTTTAAAACCTGAAGCTACTGGTAGTGAGTATCGTAGATATATTTTTAAATCATCGGGTTCATTTTGGATTCCAGCTGAAAACTATCAAGTATCTTATCCAGATAATACACCTATTAGTGATTGGAGTAAAGATTCAAATCAAATTAAAATTATAAAAGCAGGCAAATCAATATCAGGTTCCGCTGTTACTGCATTTGGTGATTATTCAAATTTTCTTTCAACAACACCTGTCAATGGTGTAACTGCAACTGGTAGTTTTGTACCAAAAGGTGATTTGTTTAATATTAGCATAAAAAATGTAGATTCAAGTCTTGCAACATCTGCAATAATTACTGATGTAAAAATAACAAAAGAAAATCCTATAGATGCTTTACCATTTTCAAATTTATATTCAGTATCTTCATCAAATTTTACAAATTGGTATAGTGGTCTTGAAGCTTCAGCATCTAAATATGATGATAATAATATTCATAGACTTTATAATAATATACCGTCAATAATGCAATCATTTGATAATGAAACAAGTAATCAAGATATGTTAAAATACATCGATATGATGGGAGAATTTTTTGACGAATATAAAGTTCTAGTTGATGATTTTTATAGAGTTTTTGACTTAGGATTTTCTGATTACGATATGGTCCCACCTAAGTTTAATGCTTTACTGGCTAATTCATTAGGTTATAATTTCTTGTCAGAAACTAGTGGTAGTATTTTAGAAAAATTTGGATTATTTGATAGTTTTTCTTCTGAACAAAAAGAATACAACAATAAATTATTTAATAACATATTAAACAACATACATTACATTTATAAAACAAAAGGTACAGATAATAGTGTCAGAGCTTTATTAAATTGTTATGGGTTACCTTCAAATGTATTAAAGATAAAAGAATCTGGACAAAATTTAAAACAATATGACCAAACATTTCTTTCTAATGATACAAATTTAAGTGCTATAGATAAATTATCAGAAATGACAGGAAGTGTTACTTATGAGAAAAAGACAAACGTAGTTCATTCATTAATCGTTCATCCAGATATGGGTTTAAAAACTAACTGGAATAGTGACTCAACTATATCTGCTTCGTGTATTGAAGGTGTGTTTAAAATGAACCATACTGAAAATACAATGAGTTTGTTTTCTAGTGGTAAAGGTAACACACTTAATGACCAGGGTATTTTTACTAGTAGTCTTTGGAGATTGATAGTTATACCTGAAGGTAACTCTAAACCAAAAAGTGCTAAAGTTAAATTACAAATAAATAATTCTACAACAGCAAATAGTCCAATTGATTCTAATAATATTTCAGCTGAAACTGCATATGTAGATATTTTAGATAGTAAATTTACAAATATTTTAGTCCAAAGAAGTTCTTCTAATCACGGAGGTGCATTTTCAGAAGATGTTATCAAGTATGAAGTTCAAGTTGGAAAACTTGAAGATGATAGAATTAAATTTATCACAGGTAGTTCTGTAACTACAAATGCTTCTGGTGTAGCATCTGGTGATGTTAATGCTAATTTAAATTTTGTTTCAGGTAGTACAGGAGCATTTCATATATGTTCTGAATATACAGGCTCTGTAGGTGAAATAAAAGCATGGACACCACCTCTTAGTATAGGTGCATTTAAACAACATATTTATAATCCTAGAAGTAATGTAGGTAATCACTATTCTAGTTCCTTAACTGATTTAATATATCATTTTAGAATGTCAGAAAATTACAAATCAGGTTCTGATAATTTTAAAATAATTGACACTGCAGTAAATCCAAATTTTGATGGTTCTTTTAATATAGACAATAATTTATTTAATTCTCAATCATTTTGGTATGATTATTCTGTAGTTGACACTTTTAATTTTCCTGTGTATGGTAATGGTGGCGGGTCATTACAATATAATGATAACACTATATTAATTCCAGACACATTTACACTAAAAGGAGATTTATCATATGATGCAAGTGTGATACAACAAAACCACGATGTGTTAAGTTATGATGTTATTAACACACCTCAACTTGATTTCTCAAGGTCACCACAAGAAGTCATTAATGATTTTATAAAAGATAATTTAGGTAATTTAGATTTTAATGATTTATTTGCTGACCCAAGAGATGAATATAAAGATACTTATCCGGAACTTGATAAGTTTAATAATGATTTTATTTTTAAATACAATATATCTATTCAAATTAATAAATTCAATCGAGCGGCTTCTAGATTGTTTAATTCTTCATTAGTCGAAAGTACAAAAAAATTAATGCCAGCTAGAGCACAATTAATTGATGGTATCGTTATTAAACCAACTTATACACAAAGAATAAAAGCACCTTTATTGAGAGAAAGACCATCTGTACAAAAAGAAAATGATAATGCAGGAACTTTAATTGACACAACTACATTTACTGCTGGAGAAGAATTTTTACCTAAAGAAACAACTTTTGATAATTTAGATGCAGATTTTGAACAAACTACATATCCATGGCATTCTAACAGAGGTGATAATGAAACTAATGTTAGAGATTCATTTGAACAAAATTTTTCAGAAAGACCTGAGTTGAGTTGGGGTACAAGTTCAAATGATACACATTTTGTAGGTTCAGACTTAGGAAAATTTGACGATTTTAATACAGGTTATTATGAATTACAAAGTGTATTTCCAACTATAGGTGATGTTGAGTTTATCTCTGGTTCGATAAGAAATGGATTCACTCTTTTTGACTACACAAAAGATAAAACATTTTTAAATAGACAAGTGATTAAAACAGCTGAAGTTACAGCAGAAAGAGAATTAGGTACTACATTACAATATGTTTCAACTGATAGTTCATCCTTTGGAAAATTAATAGAAAATAATTTAAGAAGACCACAAAACCATCATACAACTTTTGGTGGTCATAGTCATATGAATTTAGGTAGGATATACGAAGGATATCAACATAGAGGTGATGCAGATAAAAAAACATATTCAGATAATGAATTACCTGTTATAGATGGACCATTTACTAGAAATTTAGCACACAGAGAACTACAAAATATTACAGATGATAGTAGTGTTTTGACTTATGAAGATTTAACTACGAGAGCATTTTATCGTATAGAGATTGATACTAAAGGAAAAGGAAAATTAAGAGTTATTAGAACCGATGACACACAAGGTACAACGCAATAATATTTTTTTTGAAGAAAATATAAAAAAAACTATATTTATATATGAAAACAATTATGCAGTTAAGTTATAGTACATTTCATACAATAGGAGAACACAATGGGATATTTAGATAATTCAACAATTGTAGTTGATGCAGTTTTAACAAAAGAGGGGCGAAGATTGTTAAGTGAAGGACAAGGCCTTGATATACAATATTTTACTTTATCTGATTCAGGTATAGATTACAATTTATGGAATCCAGACCACCCTAGTGGTTCTGCTTATTATGGAGAGGCTATAGAAAATTTACCATCTTTAGAAGCATTACCAAGAGGTCAATTTTACATGCGTAATAAATTAATAACTTTAGGTAAAGGTGTTACTAGTATACCATATTGGAAAGTAAACCAAAGTACTGATTTTGCAATAATTGATGTAGATGGTACAATTACTGATGTTAAAAACAATGGTGTTAAAGTAGAGTTTGATATTGTTGGTAGTGAAGGTGAATCACAATATCAATTAACTATACCGAATGCTACTGCATTAGGTGCACTTGCTGCAGATAGTTATGGTGCTCAAGGTTGGTCACCACAATCATTAAGTAATGAAGACGGACAAAGTGTTTCTTATTTACAGAACATAGAAGCAGCAGATGCAGCATTTTACAATTTAAATCCAGGAAGTAATAAGTTTTCTTTAAACTTCAAACCAGCAGTAAATATTTCAGCTGTAATGGATTGTTCATTAATAAGTTTAAATACTGGTATAACAAAAACATTTAGATTAAATCTAACCGGCATCCCAGAATAATTTAGGAGAATAAAAGATGGCTAATGGAAATTATAATGGTGGAGGAACTGGAGGAACTGGCCCTAGACGAGCAGGAAGTGGTTTAGGGGTAAGTACAGGAACAGGCCCAACTACACAAACACCATTTACTGGTACAACACCAGGTTCAAACGGAAGTAATGTTAATTTAGCACAAGGTGCTATTTTGCCAGCAGGGGCACCGTTAACCACACAAACAAAAGTTACAAAAGGATATTTCACCGGTGATACTGGTTTATTGACTAGTAATTTAATTCATACTGGTAGTTTAGCAAATTCTAATGAAAAATATTATTTCACGGTCACGAACAATCATCCTTTATCGTCAAGTGTTGCAACACAATTTGCAGCAACTTTCGGGCACAGAGGAGGTTCAGGTTCAGTAACAATTGATGGGACAGGTAATGAAACACTTACAGGTGAAACACAAGCAATTTATCAACAATTTGCTTCTTTAGTTTTACCAGAAGGAGAAGTTTCTGGAGGATTTAAAATCTCTCAACAAGGAACAGGGGGAGCTCTAGCATCTGGGGTAACAGATGAATATATTTATATATTAGTTGCTCAAAGAGCAAGATTTAAAGATGAATTAGATTATGGAAATTGGACATTAAAACTAAAAGGACAAAGGTCTGAAGGTACAGAAGAAACTAATGTATTGTCATTAACTGATGACAGCAAAGATACTAGTTATACAGCAACAAATAGTATTTATGGTAAAAAGTTTAATATTGTAAGTGGTTCTGCTGGAACGGTACATACTAGTTCTGCTCATAAAACTTATGGTTTTTATTATCCAGAAGCCGGTTTTATGATTTTCAGTGGTGCAGAATTATCTGCTAGTATACCAGGTCAATCAGCTAGTTTAGCTACAACTTCTAGTTTTGGTGCTAGTTTGACAGCAGGTTCACACTTAACAGGAAGTGGATTCGGTCCTAATTTAGATAATAAAGGTAACGCTCAAAATGCTTTGAGATTAGTAACTTGTATGAGAAATGTTGGAACAGATGAACAGAGATTCAGAAGTGCACAAATACAAAATAAAAAAAGTTATTTCTTGAATGTTCCACCACAAGCTTGTAATTTTTCTACTAACCCAACATTCGTATCTGGTTCAGATAGTAAACTTAGACACAAATCAATGTATGGTAATCCTAATGTATTTATTACAACCGTAGGTTTACACAGAAGTGACGGGAGATTAGTTGCAGTTGCTAAACTTTCTACACCAATTATTAAAAACTTTGGAGTACAAACAACAATAAAAGTAAACTTAACTTACTAAGAAAAATGATATGGCTACATTTTATAAAGGCGTTGAATATGCATCAAAACC
>MDSZ01024125.1_pt1 | contig 11729 bp, 12 predicted proteins | sample 811201 | NCBI WGS metagenome assembly MDSZ01 (sample SAMN05326647, study PRJNA326480) | marine metagenome | isolation source: seawater | place: Indian Ocean: North | collected 2010 | reverse complement strand
CAAAAAAAAATGGGCCGAGGCCCATTTTGAAATTTCAACAATGTGAAGCAAATATAGGTATTTTTTTTATATTTTCAACTTTATTTACTTAGAGAAAATATCAGCTTTATCTGTTTTTTCCCACGAAAATGAACCATTTTGTTCAGGATCTCTTCCAAAATGACCATACGCTGCTGTTTTTTCATATATTGCTTTGTTAAGACCAAGCATTTCTCTTATTCCTCTTGGACTTAAGTCAAAATTTTCTTTTATAACTTTTTCAACATGTCTATTTTTTTCTTCATCGTTTTCGAAAAGATCAACATAAATTGATAAAGGTTTTGAAACTCCGATTGCATAGGCCAATTGAATTAAACATTTGTCTGAAATTTTAGAAGCAACTACATTTTTCGCTAAATATCTAGAGGCATATGCTGCTGATCTATCAACTTTTGTAGGATCTTTTCCAGAAAATGCTCCACCTCCATGTGGGGCAGCACCACCATATGTGTCTACAATAATTTTTCTTCCTGTTAATCCACTGTCTCCATCTGGCCCCCCAATTACAAAATTGCCTGTAGGGTTAACATAAATTTCATTTTCATTTAATCCGCTAAGAAGTTTTTTTGGAATTGCTTTTTCAATATATGGTTTTACTAATTCTCTTACTTGAGATTGATTAACATCAGGTGAGTGCTGTGTTGAAATAACTACAGATTTAACGTTAGCTGGAACTCCATCTATATATTCTATTGTAATTTGACTTTTAGAGTCAGGTTCTATATTTTTTAATTTTCCTGACTTTCTATCCTCTGCCATCAATCTTAAAATTTTATGTGAATAATGAATTGGTGCTGGCATTAAAACTTCTGTTTCACGACATGCATAACCAAACATTATTCCTTGATCTCCTGCTCCCTCATCTTTATTACCAGAAGCATCTACTCCCATTGCGATATCTGCAGACTGAGAATGAAGGTGGCTTTCTACTTTTGTAGCTTCTTTCCAAGTAAAACCCTCTTGATCATATCCAATATCTTTAATGCACTCTCTAACTTTTTGGATTAAGTGATCTTTTTCAATTTTAGGACCTCTAACTTCACCAGCTAAAACGACTTTATTAGTTGTTGTTAATGTCTCACAAGCTACCCTAGAATAAGGTTCTTCGCTTAAATAAGAATCTACAACCATGTCTGATATTCTATCACAAACTTTATCTGGATGACCTTCGGACACAGACTCGCTAGTAAAAAGATAATTTTTTAAATTATTCATTTTGTATTTTTTTAAATGAAAAAATTAAAAAAATATATAATAAAATAATTAAAAAATAAATTTTATTACCATATATAGAAAATAACGTTTTATCAGTATTTACAATTTCCTTTATAGATATAACCCCTTCATTATTTGTATCTATATTTTGAAGAATCGATCCAGATGGATCTATTATAGCTGAAATTCCGTTATTTGCCGATCTTAAAGTATACTTTCCATATTCAACAGATCTAAAAATACTATGGCTAAAATGTTGGTACGGTCCTATTGATTTTCCAAACCAACCGTCCTCAGATATATTAATTATGAAAGAATAATTATTATTGTTTGATAGTTTTCCCGAATATATTATTTCGTAACAAATTAACGGCAAGAAAACAAAATTATATTTTTCAATTTTAAAAATGTTCCTATCTGGGCTTGCTGTATAAGATTGATAATTATTAGTTATACTTCTCAATCCAATTTTTGTTAGAATATTTTCTATTGGTAAAAATTCTCCAAAAGGTACTAGTTTATTTTTATAATATTTATGAATTAAATTGGCTTTGTAATCAATTATGGATAAAGAATTATAGATTTTATTTTTTCCATTCTCAATTTCATCATTAATGCCTAAAATGACAAAATGATTCTCTTTAAATGATTTCTCGAATAAATAATTATATTCATTTGTTAATTTACTTAAATTAATATTAGGTATTATACCCTCGGGCCATACAAAAATTGAGTTTTCGTTTTCCCAAGGTTTACTTAATTTTATTAAATTTATTAAAATTTCCTCATCGTCAAAATTAGAATAGAATCTTTCGATTGGAATTTTCGTTGATAAAACTTTAACCTCATATGAAAGCTTTACTGGTTTTAAATTTTTAAAATCATTTAATTTGAAAGTTCCATAAATATATATCGATGCGGCTATTATTACGACTATACTTAAGGCGTATATTTCCTTTTTATTTTTATATAAAACCAAAATTGAAAAAGCAGAAAACGTTGTAATCAATATAGTATTAAATGCATAAGTACCAATTAGAGAGGTGATTTGGATAATATTGAGATTTTCTGAAAACGAATAGGCAAAAAGGTTCCATGGAAAACCAGTTAATATTGTACCTCTTAAAAACTCAAAAAAACCTAAGATTAATGAAAAACTCAATATATTTATAAAAATTGTTTGATGATTAAAAAACATTTTAAATATTAAAAATGCAAAAGCATAAAAAAAACTTAAAAAGGCTGGTATTAAAATTATTGCAACTGGAATTAAATAATTAAAATTATTATCATATGAAAGAGAAAGTGGTATCCAATACATATTAGATAAAAAATATCCAAAACCAAAAAAATAACCAAATAGAAAAAAATGTTTTAAATTTGCCTGAGGGTTTTTATGTAAAATAATAAACAACAAACTAAATGTTAAAAAATTTATAAACCAATAATTATATGGTGGTAAACTGAAGGATGTAGTTATACCGATAAGAAATAAGTAAATATTTTGTAGGTAAATTTTATATTTAATTTTAATCAACTTAACCTTTAATTTCCTTAAATATTTTATTTTCAACAAGACTCATTGCTTTGTAATCTTTGTTAGTTTTGTGATCAAAATTTAGTAAATGTAAAAAGCCATGAATAAATATTTTTATAAAACCATTTTTGTAATCATTTTTATTCTTCTTACAAAATTCTTCATAGCTTATTGCTATATCTCCTAAATAAATTTTTTTATTTTCTATATTTTCATTGAAATTTTTTCTTTCTAAAAAAGGGAAGGAAAGTATATCTGTTGGTTTATTTTTTTTTCTAAATTTTTTGTTTAATAATTTAATTTTATAATTATTAGTTAATAATACCGAAATATATACTTTTTTACTTGTGAATTTGTAATTATTTGGAAATTTATTTAAGATGTTTCTAATTTTTTTTTTGGGATTTTGAATAATTTTTTTCCAGTTTTTTGACTCAACCAAAACTTCAGCTTCAATCATTATTTTGCTTTATAGAATAAGCATTAACAATTTTGGATACAAGTGGGTGCCTGACAACATCATTGTGATCAAAATCTATAATTGATATTTCTTTTAAGTGACCTAGTATTTTTTTTGATCTATCTAAACCAGATAATTTTTTATTTGGTAGATCAATTTGAGATGGATCACCGTTAATAACTATTTTTGAATTTTCTCCAATTCTAGTTAAAAACATTTTAATTTGTGTATCTGTTGCATTTTGAGCTTCGTCAAGAATTGCAAAAGAATTTTTCAATGTTCTTCCCCTCATAAATGCTAACGGAGCAATTTCAATATCTCCTACTTCAATTTTTTTTTGAATTTTTTCATAATCTAGCAAGTCGTATAATGAGTCATATAAAGGTCTTAGATATGGATCTACCTTTTCTCTCATATCACCTGGTAAAAATCCAAGTCTTTCTCCAGCTTCAACAGCTGGTCTAGATAAAATGATTCTTTCTATTTTTTTATCTAACAGCATAGTTAATGCAACTGCTACTGCCAAAAAAGTTTTCCCAGTACCAGCTGGACCAGATGAAATGACAACGTCACTATTTCTCAGAGCTTTAACATAACTTTTTTGTTTTTCAGATCTTGGGATAACTGATTTTTTTGGAGTTTTTATTATATAATTAATATTATCTTTTGAATTATTTTTTTCATTAATCATAAATTTACTAATTGACGAAACTATATCCTTTTTTTCTACAGTTCCATTAATAATATACTGATCGTATAAAAAAGTAATTGCATTTTTAACTATTTCATTCTTGTTTTGATCATTTTTCAGAATTATTGAATTTCCTCTTGAGTAAATATAAGTATTTGTAATCTTCTCTAACTCTTTAATGTTATTATTAAATTCTCCTACTACGCCAAGCAAATCGTCATTACTAGAAAAAATTATACTTATTGTATTATTTTCAGAATAAACAAATTTTAAATCAGATTTTTTTGTTTTTGAGACAATATTTTTCAATTACGCAGCCTTCATCTTATTTATTGTTTTGCCGAAAAGGGAATTTTGATTACTATTTTCCACACTAATTTTAACTATTTTACCAATATCATTTTCATTTCCATCAAAAATTACTGAATTAAAATAATTATTTCTTCCAAAATACTTGCCCTGATTTGCTATTTTATTTTCTACTAACACATTAATATCATTACCTATCAATTTTTTATTATGTTCAATTTGATTCTGAAATAAGTAAGACTGCAGTTCAATTAATTTTTCTTTGGACTCTACATTGTTTGGCTCTTCAAATTTTGAGGCTTTTGTTCCTGGGCGAGAACTAAAGATAAATGAAAAAGAGTTTATAAATTTTATATTCTTTATAAGTTCGATAGTTTGATCAAAATCGTTTCTTTTTTCGCCCGGATAGCCGACTATAAAATCACTAGAAAGCTTTATTAAAGGATTAATTTTTAGTAATTTTCTATGAATATCTAAGTAGTCCTCTACTTGGTGTTTTCTATTCATAAGTTTTAATATCCTATTTGAACCAGATTGTATTGGCAGATGAATAAAAGGCATCAATTTTTTACTTGAGGAATAACATTCAATTAAGTCTTCTGTCATATCCACTGGGTGAGAGGTGGTATATCTTATTCTTTTTAATTCTGAGTATTTTTCTAATTCATTTATAATATTTGAAAGTCTAAATTCTTTATTATTTAAATTATAACTATAAGCATTTACATTTTGACCCAATAAAGTAATTTCTTTTGCTCCATTTTTAATAAGTTCCTCTGCCTCTTTTAAAACCGTATTAAATGATCTTGAACACTCTGGTCCTCTTGTGAATGGAACAACACAAAAATGACAAAACTTATCGCAACCTTCTTGAATAGTTAAAAAAGACGACACTTTACTATCTGAGTTTTTAGTTTTTTCGAGTAGATCAAACTTAGCAATTGTATCAAATTCTGTCTCATCCTCTTTTTTATGGGTTTGAAAATTTTTCAAAATTTTATTTATTTTATGATAAGATTGAGGTCCAATAACAACATCAATATATGGTTCTCTTTTCATCATTTCTTGATTCTCAGCTTGTGCAACGCAACCTGCAACTACCATTATAGGTTTTTTTTTATTTAAATATATTTCTTTAATTCTTCCAATTTCGTGAAATACTTTTTCTTTTGCTTTATCTCTAATGTGGCATGTATTTATGACGTAGCAATCAGCATTTTTCTGGTCTTCCGTTTTTATATAGCCAATGTCTTTAACGATATCGTATATTCTATTTGTATCATAAACATTCATTTGACATCCAAATGTTTTGATAAATATTTTTTTACTCACTTATTTTTTTTTACTCCATAAAGCTCAAGCTTATGGTCTACTAGCTCATATCCATATTTTTCTGCAACTTTTTTTTGAAGTTTTTCAATTTCATCGTCAACAAATTCAATTATTTCACCTGTTTTTACATCAATTAAATGGTCATGGTGACTTTCGTTAAGTTCTTCGTATCTTGCTTTACCACCTTTAAAATCATGTTTAGTGACTATTCCTGATTCTTCAAAGAGTTTTACTGTTCTATAAACTGTAGCAATACTAATTTTTGAGTCAATTTTTGAAACTCTTGTATAAAGTTCATCTACATCAGGATGGTCGGTTGACTCTGACATAACTTTTGCAATTATTTTCCTTTGCTCTGTAAGTTTAACACCTTTTGCAATGCATTTTTGTTCTATTGTTTCAGTCATAATTAAAAATTAATTTAAATATTTTGGTTGAATAAAATTTTTTGTCAACCTCCCTTCTTCTAATAATTTTAATAAATTATCATAGTTATTATCAACAATTTGAGATGTATAGTAACCATAAATGTTTGCTTTTGAGGAAATTTTAATGGCTTTTACAAGACTAATAGCTGACCTAATACTAGAATATTTACCGGGACCCTGATTTACAAAAATATTCCCCACCGTAGATAAATCAATCTTATTTTTGTTAAGAAAGTTAAAAACCAAAATTACTAATTTATCAAAGTTTTCTCTACTGTTATTATGTTTAATATTATATTCTTTATCTTGAGATATGATTTTTAAAAAAATATTTTCACCCGCAGTGTCTATGATCAAATTATTCATTATGATTATAATTTTAATTCAATTTGGAATAGCATATTCAGAGGATACTTATAGTAAATATTTCGCGAATGAAAAGGGAATAGTTTCTATAATGTATCATAGATTTAATGAATCAAATTATCCATCAACAAATATACAAATGGAAATTTTTAAAAAGCATATTGATAGTATTAAAATTGCAGGTTTTGATTTTTTAAATCCAAATTTATTAGATGAAATTTTCTACAAAGAAAAAGCAGAAAAAAAATTTTTACTAACTATAGATGACGGGTATGAATCATTTTACAAAAATGCATGGCCTTATCTAAAAGAAAATAAAATACCTTTTATTATTTTTATTTCTACAGAAGCAGTGGGTAAGAATGGCTATATGAATTGGAGTCAAATAAAAGAACTAGAGAAAAATGATTTTGTTTCAATTGGAAACCATTCGCATTCCCATGACTACTTAGTAAACTTTAGTTCTAATGATTTTGAGGAAGATATAAAAAAATCTATTAGAATATTTGAAAATAATTTAGGTTATAATCCTATATTTTTTTCTTATCCATTTGGTGAGTGGAGCTTAATTCAGAAAACCTTTATCATGAGTAATTTTAAATTTGCATTTGGTCAACATTCTGGTGTAATTGATTTAAATAAAGATAAATATGAATTACCAAGATTCCCAATAAATGAAAAGTACGGAGATATAAATCGATTTAGTTTTTTGGTTAATTTATTACCATTACAATACAAAAAAGTTTTTCCTGAAGATAAAATGATAACTGATAATAATCCTCCTGTTATGAAAGTTGAATTTTTTGATGAACAGAATATCAATAATTTAAATTGTTTTTCAAATGAGGGTAACGGTTGGGATAATTCACAATTAGAAATAGAAAATAATATATTAAAAATTAATTTTAGAGATAAATTCAAATCTCGTAGAGGAAGAATTAATTGCTCTTTAAAAGACAATGAAGGGTGGAGGTGGTTTGGAGTGCAGTTTGTTGTAAAAGATATTATTGAAAACTAAATTAAATTTTTTACTGCTTCACTGTTTGGAAGAATTTTTACATCATCAAAATCAGTTAAAGAGTTTTGATCAATAATTTGTTTTAGTATTACGGTATACTCTTTTCCTGTTTCTGCATAATTATCTAGATAATCTACTAATTCATTACTATTTAGTTTTCCTGTATTATCTCTTTGAATTGCTCTAACATATCTCATTTTTCTATAAGATTTATGAGTATTTAAGTTTCTTGCATACGCTCTTACTGAGGATTTTAAAACATTAAACATCATTACTTTATGTGTTGTGCCTGCTTCAGCTGCCGCAGGTTTAATTCCTTTATCTGTATACGTCCATTGACCAAACAATGCATTTCCCTCTAAAGCAAATCTTGATGTTCCCCAACCAGTCTCCTTTGCAGCTTGAGCTATGGCCATTGATGGGGGAATAATATCCATTCTTCTTTTTAAAGTTGGTATATCTTTTGTTGTTACTCCATATTGTTTAAATTTTTTATTTATCCAGTTATTATCTGATTTTGAGTTATTATTTTTATTTAAAATAGCAAACAATTTTTTTCTATCGAGAAGTATTTTATTATTTTCTTCTAGTATTAAGGGTAATACTATTTGTATAAATAATTCTTTTCTTTTCTTAACACTTTGTATTTCTTTTAATTCATAAGGTAATTTACCAATTTCTACTGGTTTTGCTATTTTATTAATTCTCACATCACTTAATTTGTAATTAGTATCTTCAAAAAGTTGATACAAAACAGAAGCCTTTAATCTTACACCACTCTCTAAAAAATCTTCTTCTGTAACTTCACCATAAAGTTCTTGGTAAACTAAATCTTGATCTGTAAAATTATTTTTTTCATTCTCAATAACTTCATCTAATAATTTACCTTCAAGGGCCAGATTCAATTTTTGGTTTGAAGAATTTTGAATTTCTTGATTAGGTTTTAAAAGTTTACTAACAAAATCATAAGATTTAGGTAAAATATAAAAAAAAGAAATAATTAGTAAAGAAGCTAATGAGATTTTATAAAGATTATTTAAGCTATTTTGTTTTTTAACTAGAGACTTTTTTGATAATAAAAAACCTCTTTTAAAAAGAATTTTTCTTAATGATTTGATGTCCATTGATTTTATTTTGATGTTTTTTAACATTAAAGAATAAAACTTTAAACTGTAATAACTTCTTTTATTTCTGGAATATAGTGTTTTAACAGGTTTTCAACACCTCTTTTTAACGTCATAGTTGAGCTTGGACATCCAGAACAACTTCCCTGCATTTCGACTTTGACCTTGCCATCTTTATATTCTTTAAATTTTATATCCCCACCATCCCTTGCGACCGCTGGTCTTATTTTTGTTTCTAAAATACTTATAATTTTTTTTTCAATTTCGTCGAGATTTTCATTTATTTTTTTTTCTGATGAATTTTCATATACAAATTTTTTCCCATCAGAATAGTATTCGTTAATAAATGAAATGATAATATGCTTTACATCCTCCCAGTCTTTTTCAGAATTTTTATTTACAGATAAAAAATCATCAGAAAGAAATACTCCCTCAACTCCGTTTACAGACAATATATTCCTTACAAGCTCATTTGAAGTTTGAGTTTTGTTCGTAAATTCTATTGGTCCTGATATTGATACCTTTTCTCCTGGCAGGAACTTTAATGAGTTTGGATTTGGAGTATTTAAAGTTTGTACAAACATAATCTTTATATAAATATTAATATATTTTTTTAAAGATTTTTTTTGATGTTAAAAACCTACGATTTTTTTCATATTTTCAATTTTTTTCTGAGCAATTTGATTGGCTTTCTCACTACCATCATTTAAAACTTTATCTAGAAATTTTACATCTTTTAACAATTTATTGATTTCGTAAGATATAGGAGCAATTTTTTCAACAACTAAACTTGCTAATTTTTGTTTAAATTCAGAAAAATTTTTTCCAGAAAACTCTATGATAGTTTTGTCTAATGTTTGATCACTTAAGCTAGAATAAATACCTAACAAATTTTCAGCTTCCGGTCTACCAGATAGTTCTTTTTCATTATCAGGAAGAGGTTTTATGTCTGTTTTAGCTTTTTTAATTTTATTTGATATCTGATCACTACTATCATTTAAGTTTATTCTGCTTAATTCAGAAGGGTCAGATTTACTCATTTTTTTCATCCCATCTTTTAAACTCATTATTCTTGCAAAATTTTTTTGTATTAAAGGTTCTGGAGCAATTAAAAAATTAGGTGAATTAAAATCTAAATTAAACTTATTAGCTATATCTCTTGAAAGCTCGAGATGTTGTTTTTGATCTTCACCAACTGGGACGTGGGTTGCATCGTAAAGAAGTATATCTGCAGCCATAAGTATTGGGTAAATATAAAGACCTACACTTGCCTTTTCTTTATCTTTTCCAGCTTTTTCTTTGAATTGCGTCATCCTATTTAACCAGCCCATTCTAGCAACACAACTAAATATCCATGATCCCTCTGAATGGGCAGAAACTAAAGACTGGTTAAAAATTATACTTTTTTTATAATCTAAGCCACTAGCAATAAAAGCTGCTGTTGTCTCCCTAATATTTTTTTTTAGTTCGTTAGGATTTTGTTTAACTGTAATCGCATGAAGGTCTACTACGCAATAAATACAATTATTATTTGGGTCATTCTGTAAGTTAACAAAGTTCTTAATTGCTCCCAAGTAATTTCCTAGATGAAGATTTCCTGTGGGTTGAACTCCAGAAAAAATTTTTTTATGCATATATCTAATACTTTAATTTAATATCTGAATATTTAAAAGTTTTTGTTATCATGGATATTAAAATATAAATAAAAATTGTGACAATAACTAACACAATTATAGTAAATAGTTTAAATTCGCTTTCATAAACTAAAAATTCTTCAACAAAATTTATCAACATATAGAATACTGATATTGAAATTATTGAGATGCTTATAATTTTTAATATTGAGAAACTAAAAATACTCCTTAACTTAAAATAATTATTTGTAGATAATTTATACATCAATAAGATAGCATTTATCCAAGATGCTATACTTGTTGCTATAGGTATTATAATAAAGCCAATTTGTTTAAAAAATAAGATGCTGATTGATATATTTATTAATACTGAAATCAATGAATAATAAAAAGGAGTTTTGGTATTTTCTCGTGCAAATAAAAAAGTTGAAAATACTTTAGTAATTGCAAAAGCTGGAAGTCCAATTGCAAAATAATATAATGCTTCTGCAGAATTTAATACACTTAAATTATCAAAAGCTCCATAACCAAATAATGCTGATGTTATTTCTTCTGAACCAACGATCAATGCCATTGAGGCAGGAAGACTTAAAAACAAACATAGTTGAAAGGATTTATTTTGTATAAAATTTATTTTTTTTTGATCATTTGTTTTTATGTATCTACTCAAGTTAGGTAATATAACTGTTCCAATTGCAATTCCTGCAATAGCTAGATTGATTTGATAAATTCTATCAGCATAGTATAAGTATGATACAGCGCTTGCTTGAAAAGATGCTATAATCGTACCAACCAGAATATTAATCTGAGTTACGCCTGAAGAAAAAATCCCAGGCAGAAATTTACTGAAAAAATTTTTAATTTTAGATGTTATTCTTAATTTTAGATTAAAACTCGGTGAAAAAAATTTTTTTGAAAATAAATAAATAAATATCAATTGTATTAATCCTGCTAATGATACTCCATAAGATAAATATATTACAAGATCATCGCTAAATTTTTTTTCTAAGATAATAATAAAAATCAAGATTAAATTTAAAATTATCGGGGCAGCTGCAGCAACAGCAAATTTGTTATGAGAGTTTAGTATTGCAGAAAAAAATGAAGCTAAACTTATAAAAAGTAAAAAAGGAAATGTAATTCTTGTGAGTAAAATTGTAAGATCAAGTTTACTTTGATCTTCGTAAAAACCTGGTGCAATTAGATATATAAATCCAGGCATTAAAATCTCAATAACTATGACTATAACTAATAGTCCTAACATTAAAAAATTGAAAATATCATTCGCAAAGATTCTGGCTTTAGCTTTACCTTTAACTAACTCAGAAGAGTAACTTGGAACAAATGCAGCATTAAAAGATCCCTCTGAAAAAAGCCGTCTAAAAGTATTTGGTATTCTAAATGCTACAAAAAATGCATCAGCGATAGGTCCTGAGCCAAGATAAATTGCAATTAAAACGTCTCTTAAATATCCAAGAACTCTACTAATAATAAGAAAGATACTAAATGTACCTGTTGACTTAATTAAGTTCATAAATCATATTAGTCTTAATTTAGCTCTATTTGTATATCTAAT
>MDSZ01061643.1_pt1 | contig 11732 bp, 7 predicted proteins | sample 811201 | NCBI WGS metagenome assembly MDSZ01 (sample SAMN05326647, study PRJNA326480) | marine metagenome | isolation source: seawater | place: Indian Ocean: North | collected 2010 | reverse complement strand
TTCCGCCCAACGAGTAAGCTAATTCATTTAGGACTAAATCATTTAATTTTGTCGTAACAATATCTCCATTACGATTTTTTTTAAATTCAAGGCGATTTCCATTTTGATCAAGAATTGGAATTGGACCGCCTGCTGATGTACCAATACCAAGTGCATGAACCGTAAAATCCATATTTTTTGCTTCCTGAATAATATCTGAAATATTACTTTGATGATTTTCTCCATCTGAGACAATAACGATAACCTTATATTGCTCTGTGTCTTCTTTTACTTGATCAATGGCAAGTTTAAGTGCAGATCCTAAATCTGTTCCCTGTGTATTTATTAGATCAGTTGAAATTGATTGCAGAAATAGTCTTGCTGCCGCATAATCTGTGGTAAGTGGTAGGTGTAAATGAGCAGTTCCAGCAAATACAACCAGTCCTATCCGATCACCATTTAAATTATTAATTAGTCTTGAAAGTTCATATTTTGCTTTTTCCAAACGTGAGGGTTTTACATCTATTGCATTCATACTGTTTGATATATCAAGTGCTATGATTAAATCAACACCCTCTCGTTTTAGTTCAGTTAATTTGGTTCCAATTTGTGGACCAATAGAAGCAATTATTAGAAATATTGTTCCCAAAACAAATAAAATACTTTTTATTTGAATATGTTTAAATTTAAATCTGTTAAACAAAAATTGTCTGTTTTTACTGCTAGCAAATTTTTTCAATTTTTCAGCAGTAGTTTTTTGATATCTTATATTTATGAGTAAATATAATCCAAGAAAACCAAATAGAAGAAACAATTCTGGGTGTTGAAATTTAACCACTAACCAACCTTCCTATAGAAAAATTGTGAAAGGAATAAAAAGAAAAAAGCAAGAAGAGTAGCTGGTATTATTGCATAATCATACAAGTCATCATAATTATTGAATTCTGTTATTTCAATTTCAGTACGTTCTAATTCGTTAATTTCATCGTATACTTCTCTTAATGTGGTATTGTCAGTTGCTCTAAAGAATTTACCACCTGTTATATCCGCGATTTGACTTAATGTCTCTTCATCTACATCTACCTGAACATGTTGTATTATTTGCTGTCCTCCATGTACGCCTACAGGATATGGAGCTTTACCTTTGGTCCCAGCACCAATGGTATAAATTTTAATACCAAATTTTGATGCTAATTCTGCGCCAGTAAGAGGGTCGAGCTCACCTTGATTATTGCTGCCATCGGACAAGAGTATCATTATTTTTGATTCTGTATTACTTTCTCTTAGTCGATTTATTGCATTTGCAATGGCCATACCTATTGCAGTACCATCGTGCTCTTTAGGAGCGATTTCAATTTGTTCTGTGAACTCAATTAGTACCTCAGTATCTGTTGTAAGAGGGCATTGTATGAATGATTGACCAGCGAAAACAATTATTCCTAATCTGTCTCCATCTCTCTCAGCAATAAATGATTTTGCTACCTCTTTTACTGCACCGAGTCTGTTTGGTTCAAAGTCCATAGCAAGCATCGATGAGGATTGATCTACTACAAGCATAATATCAATGATTTCCATATTTGACTCTATGGTTTTGCTTGATAGTCGGGGACCTGAAAGAGAAATTATTATAAGACTTAATATTATTAGTTTAATTAGCAATAAATATATTACTTTTTTTTCACCCTTTTTTATTGCAGGTTCAGGGATTAAAGATTTATTTGAGAACCGCATTGTACCCTCAAAACCATGTCTTCTTTTTCTGTCAATGTAAAAAAGTATAGGTATGAAAATTAATAAAAATAAAATATATGGCTGTTGAATTTCTAACATAAGTTTTTAAAATATAATTTGATAATGCAAAAGTTGAATAATTGTTTCATTTAATTTACGTAAATTGAATAATTCACTTAAACGGGTATTTTTATAATATTTAATTGTTATTAAATGTTAAATAATTTGTTCGTAAAAGTAACTTTGTGTAAAACCTGTTTTTGAAGTGAAATTGCTAATTGTAAATTACAAATATTAAAAAAAGGATTTTAGAATGAAAAACATAATACTCTTATTGTCTATAATTTTAAGTTTTAGTCAAGCTGAAGAAATTACTAAAACCTTTAATATTAAAGGTATGATGTGTGGAATGAGCTGTCCCGCAAAGGTCAAAGAAACTACAGTAAAATTAGACGGTGTAAAAGCATGTGATGTAAGCTATGAAAAAAGTAGTGCGGTAATTACATTTGATACTGAATTGATATCAGAGAACACCATAGCAAAAACCATCACAGACCATACTTATTATAAAGTAGAGTTGGCAAATGAGAAAAAGTCTTTTTGGGATAAACTTTTTAATAAAAATTAAAATTATATACAAATTAATATCATTTAAGCTAAATAGTTGCTTTCGACTAGTTTCCTTTTAAAAAAAGGCAAATGCTGTGGCCATGGTTGTCTTAAATGCCCATATATCCCTCGTCATTCTGGCAAAACTAACAGAGTTAACCCTGATATTTATGCTGAATTAGATGATTGGGAAATAAAGGAATTAGAAGAAGAGGGATTTACATTTAACTATTATTCGAATGAAAAAAGAAAATAAGTTAAAATATTTTTCTTTACTTTTAATTTTACATTCACTCATATTAACTCAAGAATGTGAGAACTGGCAAACATTTATTGAGATTATCCCTGAAAATGTGTTGACAGAAGATAACAATAGCTGTTTTAATACCAATGATATAGATGTACTCCAAGATTTTATAGACTTAAATTCAAATCTATATGAATACGGTCCGCTGGAAATAGGTAGTCAAAATTGGGAAGAAGGCAGACTAAGATATTTAAATCTTTACAATAGTAATATAGATACAATCCCAAATTCGATAGCTTATATGTCGCGCTTAGAAAATTTGTATTTATCCTCTAATCCAATAAGATTTGTCCCAGAATCAATTGGTGAACTTGCAAATCTGGAGCGTTTTTACATACATACATGTCAACTTCAAGAACTTCCATCATCTATTGGTAATTTATCTCAATTAAGGAGTATTTGGATATATAATAATCAAATTACAACATTGCCAGAAAGTTTTGGAAACTTAGAGAGCTTAAAAGTGCTAAGAATTTCGAATAATAACCTCATATCATTACCTGAAAATTTTGGTAACTTAGAAAGCTTAGAAGAATTTGAGAGTATAGGAAATGAGCTATCATTTTTACCAGCAAATTTCAGTAATTTAATCAATTTAAGATATATTAACATTTTCGATAATAATTTAGAAGAATTTATAGAATATATCTCTGATTTTGAATTTTTAGAAATTCTCAACTTAGGTAATAATCAATTAGAGAGTTTACCTAATGATATTTGTGGTATCTACGAAAATTTAAATTATGTTTCATTCATTGATAATAGTATATGTCCTCCGTATCCAGATTGTTTATCTCTTTCAAATATTGAATCTCAAAATTTAGATTCTTGTGATATTTGTGATGATGGATATGTATATCATAATATTCTTGATGAAAATACTCAAATATTAGATTCTAATTATTGTTTTTTTGAACAAGATCTTTTGGTTTTAGCCAATATAAATAATTTTAATAATCTAAATTTAGATTCACCTTTTTATGAATTTAACCAAACTTGGAGAGAAGGGAGGTTGATAAATTTAGATTTATCTTACAGGCTTATAACAGGTTTAACAGATGATTTCCAAGAGTTAGCATTTCTTAGAAAATTAGATCTTTCAAACAATCAAATATTTTTTTTAGATGAATCCATAACAAATATGGTCAATCTTGAAGAGATCAATTTAATTAATAATCCTATAATAGAATTACCAACATTTATTGGGAACCTATCTAATTTAGAAACTTTTTCAATAAATTCTAATAATTTAGATTCGATTCCAAATAGCTTTGGTAATTTAAGATCGTTGAAATATGTTTTTATCAATGACACCCAGATCAAATCTATTCCTTTAGGATTAGAAAGTAATCAAAACATGGTTGAGCTGAACATTGCTAATAATCAAATAGAGTTTTTACATGAAAATCTGTGTAATTTACCTGCTTCTAGTATAGTAAATGTATCAAACAATAATTTATGTAATGAATTTAATTTTAGCTGTATAACATATTGGGGGTTTCAAAACTGCTTAAATATTGGTGAATATAGTACCAAAAAAGAAATTGAAATCAAAAATGTTTATCCAAACCCATTTAATTCAAATGTTTATTTTCAAATTACTTCTAATACTAATTTATTCGATAACAAAAAAATTGAAGTGGTTGACTTAAATGGAAATAAGATTGATGAAATTTTATTTTCAATTCATAGTTGTGGGGATCAAATTTTATCCTGGGATGCATCAAAATATTCAAGTGGCATTTATTTTTTAATAAATGAATTTGGAGAAATAGAAAAAAAACAAAAATTAATATTAATAAAGTAAAGTAAAAAGGTTCATTCACATATATTTTGACATTCTTCTAACGTATTAAATGCTTCAATGCCACAACATCCAGTCATGAATTCTTCACATTCATTTGTATTTTGATTGAAGTAATATGTTGGACACAATCCTTCACAGGGTCCAACTTCTGGTTCTATATAGCAACTTTGATCAACAGAAATTAAAATCATTTGAATTATTATAATAACATCTAGCACATTAAGCAGTTGATCTGAATTAATATCTCCTACAAAGATCTCAGTATCCGTGGGTTCATCTGTATTTAATATATAACTTACCAAAAGTACTATATCTAGGACATCAATATGTGAATCATAATTTACATCACCCAATAAAATACATTGTGAACAACACTCACCTTCATCAGGAGGTATATATACGCCTCCTAAACAAGGTACTCCCATAGGTTCTTCACAATCTATAATTATTTCATACCATTCACCATTCCAGCATTCTGATGGGTTGCATGGATTTTCATTGTTGATCTCTCCATTTTCACATTCTTCCTGAGATGGGATACAATCAATTAGATTATTGTTTAGATCGAAGAAATCTGCATAACATCCACCACAGTAGTTAGCAATACATTCGACTGGAATGTTAGTTTGGCACTCAGAGGCTATCTCACATGGGTCCAATGTACAATCTACAGTTAATTCACACTCACTTGATAAACTTATTTCTTGTACCTGATATGCACTGCATTCTGTACAATGAACTTCTTCACCAATAGATACTTTTACAAATCTATTATTAAAAAGAGCTGTATTTTGAATATCCTCATTAAAAATAATAGGCCAATATATATTTTCAGAAGTTTCTATATAATAATCACTGCATTGATCCATGCAAAAAGACATTTCAACTTCTCTTAAATATCCTGAAACTTCCTCTAACTGGTTGTATACAGAGGATAGTAAAAATAATATTATTAAATGCTTCATATTAAATAGTTTCTTTTTGTTTTATTTTTTTTAAAAAAAAAGCCTCAAACTATTGTAATAATTTAGAGGCTTTATGTTGTGTGTGACCCGAGTGCGGCTCGAACGCACGACCCACGGCTTAAAAGGCCGTTGCTCTACCAACTGAGCTATCGGGTCAACAGGCAGAATTACTGCATTGAAAAATAATGGCAAATATACAATGAAAACTTCTATATAATAAAAAACTTTTATTTAATGTTGTTTGATTGATTTTTGTTTTTAAATACTATTGAAAAAATTTTTCAATCAAGAATATACCACCGTGCACAGAAAGCAATTTATTTTAAACCAATTTCCTTCAATCTTTTATTTAAATATTCTAATGCACTATATTCATCGGATAGTTTAACTGTGTCATGAGGATGTAAAAATAATGGCATTGAAAATCTAGATTTATTTGGTAATTCTCCTTCTGGATTTATGACTCTATGGATTGTTGATGGAAAGTAACCAGAAGAGGTAAGTTGCAGCATATCACCGGTATTTATCGCTATTGTACCAGGATTACATGATACATCGTGCCATTCTCCATTAATATCTTGAACTTGTAATCCTGGTTCTGTCCCTGCAACTAAAACCGTTAACAAATTAATGTCTCCATGTGCTGCGGCACGCACCATTCCATGTTTCTCATTTCCGTTTAATGCTGGATAGTGTATAATTCTTAATAGGTTTTTAGGACTATTTTTAACCATTTTTGATAACGGCATTGAAAACTTCATGCTAATCTCTTGAGGTATATTTCGTTCAATCCAACTTAGTAATATTTCTGCGATCTCAGTCAAGCTCGTATAAAGATCTTTTGTTGATTTAGATATCATATTCGGATATCTACCATTAGGATAGATATGATAAAATTCTTTTAAATCTTTTAAGCTACTGCCTTTTGCATTTTCAGACAAATAAGGAAAGTATCCATCTTGTTTTTTTGAATCAAAAATATAATTATGCTTGTCTTGATTATTAAAAAACAATTCCCACTCGTCATATACTTTTTTAATCAGGTCAAATTTAATTGGATGGTCTGATAAAATTGCAAAACCAGTATCCTTTAAGGATCTTGTAAATTTTTCTGGTGCAGTTAGTGAAGTAAAGTCAACTGTTTGTACATTCATTGTTAAAAATATATAATTTTTAAAAAATGCAGACCAAGTAAATTTATTTAAATAATTACGATTTGATACGAATTAATTCATTGCATACTCACGATAAAAGTAAAAGATTAAAAAGTATTTTAAAAGGTGTATTAAATGAAAAATCTTATTAGCCTAATATATTTTACTATAATGTTTTGTAATGATTGGATAGACTTTGAAGGACAGAAGATTGTCCCTAATTCAATTATTATTAGAATTAAAAATGAATTTGCGCCAAAACTCGGAGAAGAATCTAAATTAAAATCAAAAACTTTACATTCATATTCAAAAGAATTACCTGAAATTAAAAGTTTTGAACCGCTTTACAACGCTGTAGATTCTGAAAAATATTACAAATTTAATCTGCATTGCTACTATATTGTTGAACTTGAAAATGATCAAGTCTCTAAAAATATAATTCAAAAATTTTCTGATTTATTAATTGTGGATAAAGTTGAATTAAATTCGAGAAATGAAATTTATCTTACTCCAAATGATCCTTTTTATTCCAATCAATGGAATCATAATAATTATGGACAAGTTTCTAGCGGAAATCCTGATGCTGATATTGATACAGATGAAGCTTGGGATGTAAGCATAGGTTCAGATGATATCATCATAGCAATACTTGATTCAGGGGTGGATTTAGATCATCCTGATTATGTTGGTAAAATTATAAATGGTTATGATTTTGCAAATAATGATACAAATGCTGATGATGATAATGGACATGGAACAGCATGTGCAGGAATAGCTGCAGCTACGGGGAATAATGGTATTGGTATATCGGGGATTTGTTGGAACTGTAAAATTATGCCGGTTAAGGTAATGGGAGATGAGGGTACTGGTCAGGATACAGATATTGCACAAGGAGTTATATGGGCATCTGATAATGGAGCTCATGTTGTGAGTATGAGCCTCGGTGGAGGTATGTATAATAGCTATTTTGAAGATGCTATAGACTATGCTACAAATAATGGTACAACAGTTATTGCAGCTACGGGGAATGATGATCTCGGAACAATAAGTTATCCTGCAAGGTATGATAACTGTATCGCTGTTGGAGCAATGTCTCCTTGTAATGAACGAAAAAATAGTGATTCATGTGATGGAGAAAATTTTTGGGGTAGTAATTATGGAATTGGAATTGATTTATTGGCTCCTGGTGTTAAGATCCCTGCAACTTCGATAGGAGGAGGATATACAACACAATTTAATGGTACTTCCTCAGCTTGCCCTCATGCAGCAGGGGTTGCCGGTTTAATATATAGTGTAATGTCCAATGTTACTCCAGAGGAGGTAAGAACAATTATGCAGATTCAAGCTGACGATATTGGCGCTATTGGATATGATTTAGAAACAGGATTTGGTAGATTAAATGCTAGTAAATCAATAAGAAATTTATTAGAAACTCCAGATTTAGTATTGAGTGACTCTAATATTGATTTTGTAATTGAGCAAGAATCATCATCTGATTATCTCTTTGTTGTAGGTAATGCTGGTAATGTTGATTTAGAATTCACGATCAATCAAGATGGTTATTCGTGGAATAATTCAAGCGATGGAAATGGGGTGAGTAATTGGATTGATATTAGTAATGAAGGATTACAAATTACATTTAATCATAACGATCAGGGTGTATCAAATATACCAATAAGTTTTGATTTTCCTTTTTTTAATAGCTCTCACACATCTTTATTGGTAAATCCAAATGGTTGGATCGGATTTGGAAATGATAATGACGCCTGGGATAATACAGGGCTCCCAAATGAAGAAGCTCCTTTGAATGCAATATTTGGTTTTTGGGATGACTTAAATCCCATAAACAATAATTGTAATACAACATGTGCAGGCAATGTTTATTATCATTCAAATCAAAGTCGTATGGTTATTTGGTTTGAAGATGTTGCTCATTGGGTAACTAGTGATTATCCAAATAGTTTTGTAAATTTTCAATATGTGCTATATCCAGATGGTAAAATTGAAATTAACTACCTTGATATAGTTGGTTCATCGTCACCAACAATCGGATTACAAAATCAAGATGCAACAGAGGCAGTTTTGATTTCATTATATCAGGAACCAAGTCTAGACTTGAATGTACAAAATAATCAAAGCATAAGTTTGTACCAATTCCCATATTGGCTTACCTTAGACATAAACTCTGGAATATTGCAAGGAGGTGATGCTGTTGAAGTGATTTTTACTGCCAATTCTTTAAATCTTCCTCCTGGAAATTATTCAAGTTTATTTTGGATGACTACGAATGATTACAATAATCAATTAATAAATATATCTGTTAATCTTGATGTTATTGAAGGTTTAAGTTCATGCTCTGATTGGACTTTGGGTGATTTAAATAATGACAGAGTAATTAATGTTTTAGATATTTTGAGAATTATTAATATTATTTTAATAACAGATGAAGAAATAGATTTGTGCGTGCTTTGGGCTGCAGACTGTAATTTAGATGACTCAATAAATGTTACAGATATAATTTTTTTAGTGAACATTATATTAAACCAGACTTCTAGTTAGCGGTTAAATACTATTGTTCTTCCTTCATAGATAATTACTCGATTCTCTGTGTGTGCTTGAACAGCATTAATCAATACCCTTCTTTCAATATCTTTACCTGCAAGAATCATATTTTTTTCAGAAAATCTATGATTTATCGGTATAACATCTTGTGAAATAATAGGTCCTTCATCTAAATCATTTGTCACATAATGGGACGTTGCACCAATTATTTTAACACCACGTTCCCATGCTTGTTTATACGGCTTTCCACCTTTAAATGCGGGGAGAAATCCATGGTGTATGTTTATGATATTTTCGTTGAACTTTTTGACAAAATCAGGTGACAGGATTTGCATATAGCGAGCAAGAATTATTAATTCAATTTTGTTATTTCTCATTAGTTCAATGATTTCTGGCTCAATATAATGTTTATTTTTAGAATTTAAGGGAAAATAGAAGTATGGAATATTGAATTTTGAAGCAACTGAATTTAGTGTTTTATGGTTACTGACTACTAATTTGATATTGCAATTTAATTCATTAGTTTCATTTTTGATTAAAAGATCATAAAGTGGAAGTTGTTCCTTTGTGACAAAAATTGCACAATTCACCTTTTTGTCTTGTTTTTTTATCGCACACCACCCATTATACTTTTTTTCTAAAGTTAAAATTTGTTTTTGGAATTCTGCATCATTAATTAGGTCTTTTTTTGAACTAAGAACTATTCTCGAGAAGAAATGATTTGTTTTATTATCAACATGCTCCTCCATGCTTACAATATTTAAATTAAATTCAAATAGAATTTTTGTTATTTCTTTAATTATTCCTTGTCTGTCAGGGCATTTAAATAAAATTATATATTTTTTCATGATTATCTTTCACGCTAAAGTATTTGCTTAAATTCAACATTTAAAGTTAAAATTTTTTTTGTAAATAATTACAATTATATTCAAGTTAGCTTATAATAATTAGTAGATTTAACCTTTGTAATATGGCTATAAATAAAGGTTTCAGTTATACATGAATTTTAAAAAATACTTATTAGGACTTTTCATTTTTATCAATATAGCATTGATGGGAAATGAAATAATTTATTTTAACGGTGGAAAGCAGTTATTAGGATTAAATTTTCAAAGTCGCTTTTTATCTGATACAGATGTTGGAAATCTCTCATTCGGAAATACGAATACTTCATCACTTTTAACTGCAAATCAATTCAGGGCCAATCCAGCGACATTAGGATATTTTTCAAATTCTGCCATTTCAATTGATGTTAATCCCGGCTTTGCTTTGAATGGGACAACTGTAGCAGATATGGTATTGGGAGATGGTGAATTTAATAAAATATTGAATGAAGGTTTGGTTGAAGGCTTAAAAGGATCTGAAATGGCGGGTGATATTTTTGATCCTTCAAATCCGAATGAATTCAATGATCAGAATTTTGGTTTAGATTTTACACCACTCGCGTCTCATAAGAGTTCTTTAAATGGTTTCAGTGCTGTTTTTTCCCCACCAATCGGATATATTGGAGAATATGGCCAAATCGGATTATCACATCGTTCACTAATTGATTTTGAGTTGGAGTTGTTAACGGGTGGAGTTGCATTGACCATTGAACAATCAGATACAGCCTCCACAATTCCTACTGTCGTAAAATTACCGCTTGCAATAGATATGGGATTAGACTTGGGTATCTATTTCAACGAGACTGATTTTGGATATGGAATTGATCTTGGACAATTTCTATTTGACTCAGAAAACAAGTTGACAGTAGGTGTTGGATTAAATTATCTGAATGGAAGAATTTATAATAACACTGTTTTAACAATTAACGGGATGATTCGTCAAATTGGTGAGCAGGATATTACCGCATTTTTTAATGATCCATCTTCATCTTACAGAAATACTTTAAATGACAGCGTATTAATTGATTTCAAGGGTAATAGTATTAGGCCCACATTTGGGATATCTTTCAATAAAAATGCCTTCTATGCAGATTTTTCTTTTGTTGGACAATCAGAAATGATAATGAACGGAAATTTGGATATTACTACGCACACTATGGGTGCATTAAAATTAAGTCCAAATGATGCAGATTTATATGATGATCTGAACTCTAATGGTGTATGGGAAGATGGTGAGCCGATTATAACAGACCATAATAATAATGGGGAGTGGGATGAAAAAGAAGAATTATTTGATATGTTCTTGTTGAAGCCCTCCGCTCTAACTTTCACAAATCGAACAAAGTATGTTAGCAATACACTTAACTTTAAATATCCCGGAAAAATAGCGTTAAGTTTCTCTTTTATGGGAAGATTTATTAAATCAGTCGTTGGTTATGAAAAATCTTTAGGTGAATTTTCTGTTTTGTATGAGTGTGACATATTTGATGACGGACAGCGAAAAGTAGGAAATGAATTTTTAACATATTGCCCTGAAGATGGAGAGTGCGATATTCAATCTCAAATTAATAGTAAATCATATCAAATCATTGCGACACCAAATCACACAGGTAAATTTGGAATAGGTATCGGTAAATTTTTTATGGGAGGTTCTGTTTTGATTGGCGATTTAGAATTTGATGGGATTTTGGATAGTGAAGATAAACCGATTGAAAAAATTACAGGAGTGCCACT
>MDSZ01187990.1_pt1 | contig 11733 bp, 5 predicted proteins | sample 811201 | NCBI WGS metagenome assembly MDSZ01 (sample SAMN05326647, study PRJNA326480) | marine metagenome | isolation source: seawater | place: Indian Ocean: North | collected 2010 | reverse complement strand
TGTACGCGTCTTACCAAACTGAAAAATATCTGTTCCCTCTAAAAAGAAAGGACGTCTCTCCTCAAAAAATGTTTCATAAGCTGAGAGATTTAACTCAGCTGGATCAGCCTCTACTTGACCAAAATCAGGATTAACAGTACCAGTTAATGTAAAATTAGACCCCAGACCTATCTTAAAATCCAAGCCTAGATTGGAAGACAAAGCATTTCTCTTCCAATATGGGTCATCTTCTACACCATCCTCTATGAAATTAGTACCGGCAACATACGGTAAAAATTCAACCCGTTGTTTTTGCTTGGTTAATATTAATCCTGTCAAATTTCCAAACTGAGATACAAATCCCTTACTTTCCATCATTATCGGAGCCCAAAAACTTTCCTCACCATACCGTGCAATTCTTCTATAAATATTCATACCCCATATTTGCTCTTTTTCGGAAGCGTCATAACGTAATTGAGACAAGGGAATCTTCATCTCAGTACACCAACCATCTTCAACAATTGTAGACTTTGCCTCCCACACAGCGTCCCATGAATCATCATCATTTGTATCATTAAAATGCAGTACATCTTTTAAAGACCCACTGGGATTGACATGGAAACCAAAACAGGTTCTCCTATCAAAATAACTATCAAAACCCACTGCAAACCAGTCAGAATAACCCCACCCATCCTTACGGATTACCTGGCGAGCTATGGAATCAGGTGATTCATCGTATAGATATGCACCAACATAAATAAACTGATCATCAATGGCCAATCGTATAGCAGCTTTTTGTCTTGAAAGAGATCCAGGCTGCGGATCTTTTTGAGTGAGTTCTGTAATAACGTCACCCTTTTGCCAAACGGACTCATTTAATACACCATCTATCAATATTTCTTCGTTCGATTGAGTAATTTGATATGAAGGTCTCGATAGGTCCAGAGCCATGCACAAAGATAGCATTGCCATGCAGCTTAAAAATATTCTTCCCATGCTTATTTTAAATAAAGGACCTTTCTAGTAACCATTGAATTGGAACTGATTACCCTAAGCAAATAGCAACCTGATGCAAATTGATTGGTCAAATTGATTGAAACATTAACATCACCGCTGGCAAATGGTTTAAATGATTTTGATTTAACTACCTGCCCCGTCAAGGATATAAGATCGACTCGAAAATCAGATGCTGGTTCTTGAACATGAAGACTCAAATTTATTTTAGAATTGAATGGATTTGGGTAAAGCTTATCTAAACGAAAATCCTCGACAAGAATTTCCTCAGCCAATTTTAATCCAGAATTTGATTCACCAGGTGAAGGAGTAAGATACTCCCACTGTTCTTGATTTTGTGATGACCGCCCATAGGATATGTCTTGATCTTGTTGTGGGAATGAAATCGAATCAATAAGTGTCTCACCATCAGGAGAAACAAGACCCACAAATTCACCACTTGAAGATAATTTAAAATTTGTATGCAGTGGGCCCTGTTCCTGATCTTCATCGCACCATACCAATATGTATCCATTTGGTTCTATCATTGAACTAGACTCAGGAAACTGCCACTTGGAGAGATTGTCTTCTTTATCAGTTAGGAAAAAACCGGTTAAGTCGATCACTTCATCTGTTTGATTATGGATTTCTATCCAATCATCATATTCACCGTCCTCATCAAAATTTATGGACTCATTTACAGCAAGAAGCTCATTAATTATTACAGGTTGACCCTGAACTGCTTCAACTACTCTAAAATTTTTAAAATCAAATATTGGAAATCTCTCTCCACCATTTTCTTCTCCTGCCAAAAGATACCAATAGTATACACCTGGATTATCAGGAATGATATTCGCAATCCATAAATCATGATCTTCAATGTGATTACTATTTTGATTAGGACTATAAACGGGCTCAACATGCTCCCATGACTGATTTCCCTCTTTTAAATAAAAAAGATGAAAGTTCGTTGGATTACCATACATAGATATGTTAAATCTGATAGTGTCACCAACTATCAAAATATCATTATCGATATCAACATCATATATAAAAGGCCCGCTACCATTAAAAACAATCTGTTCATTAAGTGATGATTTTCTATTTGAAAAAAACTCAAGCATGCCCTGCTTCACATGATCCATCTCAAATTCATATCCATAACTTTGAATGAAATCATCCATTGAAAAACCATAATCATATGTACGATATTCATCCTCCTCTGCAGCCGAAGACAAGTTCTCTAGCATCCCATCTAATTTGATTTCTAAGGCGTCCATATCCAGCAATTGGTTGGAATAAAATAGCAAGAAGTGAGAGAAAAGGTCCCTGTACCTTTCTTGTGAAAAAAGGTAATCAGTCAAAGGTCTTCCATCATTGTCAATAACGGCATATTCATATGGATCAATACTGCTCCAGTCAATATCAAACCAGTCAATGCTTAAAGTATTATCATAGTCATATGGAATCCAATGGATTAGGTCATCAGTTGGGTTATGATAAAGGTAATAATTATTTCTAAGAAAACGATAATCATCCCATCCACCAGTTATGATGTTCATTGCAAAATATTGTAGGGCATCTTTTATATCCAAAACAAGTTCAAGTGAGTCTGGAGATTGATGAATAATCTTAATTAAACGTGCGAGTTTTGAGTAATCATACTCATCTCTATTTGTTTTCAGTTCATATGGCCTTTTTTCATCAACATATGGATAATAATCTTCTGAATTATTTCCTCTATAAGTTAAATCCGCAGGCCACAGACACTTCCAAAGATTCCCGTTTTCATTATTATAATTTCTTGATATAAAAGTATCATCAATGTGTTCAACTGAAACATATAGACCGTAGTAATCTCCATTAATATACACCTTTGCATGCGCCGCTCTACTACTTTTCATACCAACACGTTGAAAAAAATCCCAACTTAATTTAGAGCGTACAATCGACGGGTCATTATGCTCTCCATTTAGATTTAACTTTTCTACACCATACAGATCTCTGCCAGAAACAAAATGATTCAAATCTACCTTAAATGATTTTTTAGCTGACGTTCGCGATGTGTTTCCTCTTAGTCTAAATCCCACAGAGTCAATTATTTGATCAATATAGAAATTTTGAAAGTGTATCGTTGCAAGGTGAACTGAATCGCTTTCTACATTCTCCCATTGGTACATCCATTCAAGATCTTCATGGTCGATACTTATATTGATTATTGCCATCTCGGAATCATCATAGACCTTCCATGAAATATCTGCATTTAGAGATACAAAAAGAAAAAATAAATATAAAAATTTGTATGAAATTGTTTTCAAGTGCATGAATAGATAACGTTTATTTGACTAATAGTACTTTATTATTTAGTATGCCATTATCTGATTGAAATGATATAAAATACACACCAGATGAAACTGAAATTCCATCATCTGAGACTGAGTCCCATTGAAAATTATACTGACCTTGCGCAAAAAGTCCGTGTTTTAAGGTTTTGACCACTCTACCATTTATATCATAGACCTTGAGGCTGCCACTCATTAATCTATTAATCTCAAGACTAATCAAAATATTAGCATTAAAGGGGTTTGGATACGAATCAAGAAGGTTATACGAGTTAGAAGTTATATCCACTTTAGAAATATCAAGGTTCCACTGTTGATTTGCATATATAATGGCGGTTTTACCCTCTATAAAATATTGATCAAGGTTCATATTATCGACAACTAGTGTATTTTCAGGATTCATGATATCATGCCACGTGCCTAATGATAAAAACGGCACATCTTCAACAGTCCTATCATATTCCGAAAAATTTGCGATTACGATTACCTGATTATCTTCATTCCCCTCAGACTCGTCCTTGTACCCATAAACAATAACACGCTCTGCTTCATATCGCCAAAGATCATAGAAAGTACCTTTTGCAAAAGCAGGATTCCTCTTACGAAATTTAATAAGTTTTGCATAATGAGATAGATGAGATGTACCCTCTTCTGTATCTAATAACGACCAATCGATTGGACGATATTGAAGTTTTTCCTCATCGTAATTGCCATTATTGTTATCATCGTCCCAACCAGTTTGCAGACCAAATTCCTGCCCTTGAAATATCATAGGTACGCCTAAGGAAGTAAATAATATATTTGCATAGAACCTGTCTCGGTGCCTTGCCTCATCGATGGAGTAATTATTGAAAACAACCATTTCCTGCAATATGGATTGCTCATCATGATTGTTCATGAATTTTACTGCCTCATTTCGATTAGAATATGCATTACCTACATTCGAATACTCATGAAGTCTCACTACCTGGTTCATGAACGTTGTGGCTGAATTATATTGACCATGGGCATCACTTTTTAAAACATCGTGAAAGCTATCATGCCAGGCTGCATGCAGAGATGTAGCCTCAATCAACCATGGATCAGAAGGAAGATGCTCAGCAATTTGATATATAGTTGGATCAGTCTGCTCAATTTGAGCTGACCATGCTGTAATACCAAAATCCGGTTGACTTAATTGCCACCCTATATGTCGCGTTGCATCAAAACGAAATCCATCCACTCTGTATTCCTCTATCCAGATATGATTTACTTGATTTACATAATTAATTGTATGGTAATTGAAATGATCAAGATCTTGAAATCCCCAAGATCCTTCTGATTCATTTGGATTCAACTCATTTGATCTTTTAATATATGGATTAAGGTCAAAATCTGGTTGAATCTGCCAAAGAGGCCCTGATGATCTTATATGATTCCAAATGATATCCATTATTACCGCAATACCTCTTGAATGAGCCTCATCAATAAAATATTTAAAATCTTCTGGGGTACCATACCGATCATCTACTGCAGACATGATCAATGGGTCGTAGCCCCAAGAGTGTGAACCTGGAAACTCAGTTATTGGCATCAGCTCGATTGCATTAATTCCGGTAGACTTAAGATAATCTAATTTTTCAACAAGATCTAAAAAAGTACCCTGACCGTTACCTTGAGCAGAAAAATCATCAATATGTAGCTCATAAATGATTAATGTATCCAAACTAGGCCTTATAAAATCATTAGAATTCCAAACATAGTCATCTGCCGTTGTAACACCACCTGGTCCAATTTCAATTCGAGTACGCCCATTCGTCAATATTCTTGAAAGTGGATCAATAACCCTATTCCCGTTACTCAAAAGATATTCGTATTCATATTGTCCATTGGGTAGATCTAATTCAATCCACCAAATATCTTCAAGCTCAGGATCTTTTTTCATCAATATAGCATCTGAATCATTTGCTGAAGCACCCGGAGATGTAACCAACACCCTCATGACTGATTGACCCGGTGCATGAACCGCAAGATACATAGTATCATTTACCCAATTAGGCCCCATGACCACATTATAAGGCATTGGTTCCTCAATTATTTCTATGGGTCCCAGACCGTAGACATCGTATAACTCACCATCAATTGAAGCTTGAACCCATATTTGATCTGTATTCATTATTGGAGGATTAAAAGGAATATATAATACACTTTGTTCATTTAAAAATTCCAATCCAGATAAAGTATCCCCACCAATCCAATAATGTATAAAATCAACTACGCCTTGGGTAAATATTCCAGCACTAAACCCTGTCACCTCATTATTATCATTCAAATGTTTTGCGGTTTGAAAGAACAATGGGTCGGTAACTTCTAAAACAGAGTTATCATAACCATCGCTTGAAGTATTTGAGTTTAGAGGGTCAGGTATCCATGAATTATTGGTGCCAGAGTTATTAAAGTGAAAATGAAATTTGTATAAATACTCTTGGCCAATGGTCAAATCATAGGTTCTCTCATAACAATCGGTATCTTCATTGTAGGTCATTAATGATGGAGCGTCTGGTTCAATAAAACCATTTGAATTGGGACCCCAATCATTGCCTGTACCACTTGGCATAGTTCCTGGAACAAACACCCTAACAAAATCATCATTCGGAGTCTTAACATACCTAAATGTTACTTCAATACCAAAGCAATGACACGCCAACACAAACCAGGCAATATAGCTCAGTAGCCTCATTTATCGGTTGTTTTAACCTTTGGGAGAGAACTTGATGGCCTGTCCTCCTCCTGGTGGAAGGACAATATCATACTTATCACCATTTTTAAAGACCATACTATTAATCAGGACTTCCTCTGGTTTTGTTATCCATCCTCCATCTTCTGGGTCTTTATATACTGTTGCTTCGTATTCCTTTTCTTTATCAAGAAATGACATTTCAATAGTCAGTACTCGTGAATCCTCATTGGTAATACTTCCAAGGTACCAATCCTCACTTTCTCTATCTTGCCTCACAGTTGTAATATACTTTCCAATCTCTCCATTAAGCACTTTAGTCTGCTTCCAATCAGTGGGAACATCTAGAATAAAATTAAAAGCTGGATGTCCCTCATAATTTTCTGGCAAATCAGCAGCCATTTGAACAGGGGCATATATCACAACGTAATGAGCAAGTTCTTTTGCTATGGTACTTGGAATATGGTGATTGGGGTTGATTGTCCTATCATCAGGGCTATTAAATCTGTATTCCTTGAGGTTAAATATTCCTGGGGTATAATCCATCGGAGCATTAATCAACCTGGTAAATGGCAATATAGTAGTGTGGTCTGGCTTATTGTGGACGTCAATAGGCATGAAACCATTGAATTCTTGCCCCCTGGCTCCTTCTCTAGAAATCATGTTCGGATAAGTGCGCCTTATTCCAGTATCCTTTATAGGTTCATGCACAACAATACTCACTTCATACTTTGCCGCAACTTCTAATACCTTTCTGAAATGTTCCACCATGTACTGTCCATGATGCCATTCTTTTTGAATCTCACCATTCTCATCAACTCTTTTGATATTCTGACTTCCATCATTCACATAACCTGTTTTCACTACTCTAATACCATTGCGCTTGCAATATGCGAAAGCATTCTCAAGCTGTTCTTCATAGTTATCTATCTGAGTACCTGTCTCATGATGACCAACTATTCTTATTCCTTTATTCTTTGCATATTCAGCTATCCGTTCATCATCAAACTCCGGATGTGGTTCATAAAATCCAAAACTCTCACCCTCGCCAGTACAACACCAGTTCTCGTCCCATCCAGTATTCCATCCTTCTACCAATACACCATCGAAACCATACTTCGCACCAAAATCAAGGTATTCCATAACCCTCTTTGTCTTTGCACCATGATGTGGCCCAGACCCCCATGTTGATTGATTGGTACCTATCATCTCCCACCATAAACCAATATATTTACCAGGATTGATCCAACTGACATCTTTCAGTTTATTTGGTTCATTAAGATTAAGCATCAATGTAGAAAGTGGAAGATCTGCTGCCGTCTCACCTATTATTATAGTTCTCCAAGGAGTATCGAGAGGTGCGCTTGCCTTTACTTTTATACCATCTGACCAAGGTATTAAATCACATTCCAGGTTCTTAGTTCCAGTTGCTTTTAGAGTCATACTTGAATAATTAGTCAAGTTTGCCTCATGCACAGCAATTGCTATACCGTCATCTCTTTGAACAGTGAATGGTGTCTGAACTGCTTCAGGCCCAAGCCTAGGGCCATTAAGGTTTTCAACAAGTTCAGAGAACTTATCTCTGGATATCTCACTAATTAATGTATTAGCGTAGAGAAATTCATATCTGCGATATGCATAGGCAGGTATCCACCATGACTTTGAATCCTCAGCAAAATTAAATTCTGTCAGTTCATCTAATATGTTAAAATTTTCAATGCCTTTTTGTCTTGGAATCTCATATCTAAATCCAACACCATCATTGAAAACTCTAAATCGGATGTTAAAATTTAACTTAGTGTCGCTAGTTTGTAATTTTACCAATAGTTCATCATAATAGTCGCGAATGACTTCTTGCTCACCCAGCACCTGGGTCCAAGATTCATCATTTGTACTTGGCTCCCATGATATGGCCTCTAGATTATCCACAAAATCAAATTCATCTGTTTTAAGTCCAAGTACAGATGAATCAATAATGACTTTATTATTCTTTTTCACCGAATAGGTCATCATACCATTATAATTGTCGACTATTAACTCTATTGAACCATCAGGTGAATAGATTCCATAAAATCTTCCCGAAAAACATGAGATATTAAATATCAAAAATAGTAGTGATATAACTGAATAAAAGACTCTTGATGTGTTAATGTTCATTTTAATTATTTCCTTTAAACTATTACATTCAAATTCAACTTGAATGTATTGCGTTAAAAAATGTAAGGCATAATGTTTTGAGCTGTGTTTAAATTTATTACAATATGTATATATTTAAGTAGTCATATGTAGTGTCTAAATTTATCTACCCAAATAAACCACGATTCTTGGAAAAACCATGAAGATTAAATGTTTTATTACAATAGCAATATTTTTTGGTAGCTTGCATGCATATGATATTGACCATCTAGAGCCGCCATTTTGGTGGACTGGAATGGATTCTAAAGAACTTCAGTTAATGGTTCACGGTAGAAATATTTCTTTTCTTCAACCAGAGATTGACTATGAAGGTGTAGAGATCACAAATGTCCACAGAACAAAGAATAATAATTATCTTTTTATTGACCTCCAAATTGAAAAGGAACAAAAGGGAAGCTTTGATATTCTTTTCACCAGGCTAGGAAAGGTTGAGGCAGAATATAGATATTATCTACGTGAAAGAAGACCTGGATCAAAAGAGAGACTTGGGTTTGATGCTGGAGATGTCATCTATCTAATAACTCCAGATCGTTTTGCTAATGGAGATAAAGATAATGATGACGTTTCTACTCTAAAAGAAATTTCAAATAGAGGAAACAAAGATGGGCGTCATGGTGGAGACATTCAAGGCATCATCGACAGATTGGATTACCTACAACAAATGGGCTTAACCCAAATATGGATGAATCCATTATTAGAGAACGATCAGGCAACCTATTCATATCATGGATATTCAACTACTGACTATTACAAAATAGATCCCCGCTTTGGTGATAATAATCTCTATAAAGAATTGTCAAAAAAAGCAAGTGATTATGGAATTGGTGTTATCAAGGACGTCATTCTAAATCACATTGGCTCTGAACATTGGTGGATGAAGGACTTGCCATCCTCAGACTGGATTAATAATGAAGGCAGATTCATACAATCAAATCATATACATGAGTCTGTACACGACCCCCATATGATACAATCTGAAAAAGATTTATTTACAGATGGCTGGTTTGTTAAGACAATGCCTGATCTCAATCAGAAAAATGAATTACTTGCAACTTACCTTATTCAAAATTCAATATGGTGGATAGAATTTGCAGATTTAAGCGGACTCCGGATTGACACATATCCATACATGGATAAAAACTTCTTATCTTTGTGGAGTAAGAGAATTAGCTCTGAATATCCTTATTTAAATTTTGTTGGAGAAGAATGGTCGACTAATCCAACAATGGTATCTTATTGGCAAAAAGGCAGTACTCGACATGATGATTATGAATCCCATATTCCATCCATGATGGACTTCCCTCTGCAAGATGCTATCATCAAGGGTCTATTAGGAAAAGAAAGTTGGAATAGTGGTATTGGAGATATATTTCGTGTTATGGCAAATGATTTTCAATATGGCGACCCATATAATCTTGTCATATTTGCAGGTAACCACGATATGACCAGAATCTATTCACAATTAAATGAAAGAATGGAGCTTTATAAGATGGCGATGTCAATTATCTTTACCATAAGAGGAATTCCTCAAATATACTACGGTACAGAAATTGCAATGACTAGTACTGGTGACCACGGTGAACTGCGTAAAGATTTCCCTGGTGGATGGCAAAATGATTGGGTGGATGCATTTACTGGCAATGATTTAACAGAAAAAGAATACGAAGCTCAAAATTTTATGAGAAAAATTATGAATTGGCGAAAAAGGAGTAGTGCTGTTGCCTTGGGAGATATGATCCACTACCCTGTCCAAGATGGTATCTATGTTTATTTTAGGCGGCATGAAAATGAATTATTAATGGTAGCCATAAACAACACAAATAGAACGCAAACTGTCTACCCCGATCACTTTATTGAGACTATCAAAGATAAAACAAAAGGAATAAATATTTTAAATGATAGGGTCCATTATCTTTCAAGAGATTTGAACGTCCAGAGTAAAACCGCTCTTATCTTAGAACTTTATTGAAAGCATATATAAAATTATCGATAATGCAAAAGTACCTAATAATACCTATACTGTCTTTAAATTTTTTTTCTTGTGATAAACAAAATTCAATCAATTTAGCACTTGTAAATGGAGAAGAGATAGGTATGAAATCTTTCATTCCCAGGTATAGTTCATTCCTTTTAAAAACTCATCAAAAAGACAACTTAAAAAATAGATTCGCATTTCTTAATTCTATGATAGATGAGAAACTGATACTTGACCATGCAAAAGATAAAGGAATAGACAATGACCCAAATATTGTTCTTGAGAAAAAAAAGATATATGATCAATTATTATTAAATGAATACCACAAAAAAAACATCATTGAAAAAATAGAGATATCTGAAAGAGAACTCAGAAAACTTTTTAAATATTCAAAAACAAAAATCCATGTAAGGCACCTGTTCTCTCCTCAATTATCAGGTATAAAAAATATAGAAAAACAAATTCTTATTGGAATTCCTTGGGAAAATATTGCAAAAGAGTGCTTCCAAGATTCAATATTAAAAAATAATGGTGGTGATATTGGTTGGTATAAAATGGGAGAATTAGAACCCGCATTTGAACTAGCGGCCTTTGAACTTGAAGACAAAGAAATTTCTTCTCCAGTAAAAACAAGCAATGGATATAGTATTATACAGGTAATAGAAAGAGAAAAAGATTTATTAATTACTGAAAATGATTACCAGTTGAATAAAGATTGGATAAAAAATATGCTAATCAGATATAAGAAGATACCCTCAATGCGAAAATTCACTGATGATATCATAAATAATCTTGAAATTCAATTTAGTGAACCTGGTCTTAAAAAATTAATGACTGAGATTGAGATTACTGATGAAAGAGGTTTAACCAATGATAGTTCTCTTGTACTAAAAAGTATTATCGGAAACTGGTCTGTTAAAAAATCACAAACAGAAATTTTGAGCCTCTCCTCTAAACAATATGATAGAATTAATAGTAGTGATAACTTAAAGAAAATTTTATCAGGGCTACTTGCTCGTTCATGGATGTTAAGTGATGCCAAACACTTAGCCCTTTATAAGTCTGAAAGTTTTCAAAATACTTTAAACCAAGAATACACATCCTTAATATTAAGACACTTGACAAAAAACCATGAACTAGGGCCAAATAACGTCAATTGGAAAGAAGAATATTTTAAAATTAGAGATGAAATTGCCATAAAGTATGAGATTTCAATAGACAGTACAAATTTGAAATCTTTCCACATGATAAAAGAACCTGTTTGATGAATTATCTTAGATTTATTATCATCATTTTTACTATTTATAATTTGCTCGTTGCAGGAACCACGGGCAAACTAACTGGTTTAGTTTTATCTAAAGAATCTAGAAACTCTTTGATTGGCTGCAATGTTATGATAGCTGGAACGGATTTAGGTACGGCATCGAATCAATCAGGAGAATATTTTATTCTTAATATTCCACCAGGCAAATATAATGTGAGATTTTCAATGATTGGGTATGAAACCCTGATAATTGAAGATGTTATAATTT
>MDSZ01084853.1_pt1 | contig 11733 bp, 14 predicted proteins | sample 811201 | NCBI WGS metagenome assembly MDSZ01 (sample SAMN05326647, study PRJNA326480) | marine metagenome | isolation source: seawater | place: Indian Ocean: North | collected 2010 | reverse complement strand
TCAATCATCCAAATTATAAAAGACAAGTTGAGTTCTATAAAAAACATCAGACATTATTTGAAGAAGAAAAAGAAGTAGAGTTTATTTGTGAACCAGCAGAAGATGTAGATTATTCTAAATATGAAAATTATTTTGATACAATCTTTACATCACCACCATATTTTAATGTAGAGAAGTATTCGGACGAAGACACACAAAGTTATATCAGATATAAAAATATTGATAGTTGGAATAAAGATTTTTTACATTCTACACTGGCCAAGGTGATATTTACATTAAAGAGTGATGGTATTCTTGCGATTAATATTGCAGATGTATATTCCGCAAAGGATAAGGATTATTTTGATATATGTAATCCGATGAATGATTTTATTAAATCACAAGGGTTGTATTATTTTGGTTGTATTGGAATGGAAATGACCAAGCGTTTTAATAGTGGTGGTGCAGGTAATGCCAAGAGTGAGTATTTTAAAGAATATTTAAAAGATAAAACAAAACATACAAAAAATGTAGCATTTGGAGAACCAATTTGGATATGGAAAAAGAAGTAAAAAATACATTGTGGGTTGAAAAATACAGACCCAATTCATTAGATGGTTATATTGGTAACGAACATCTCAGAAGTAAAGTTGATGTATATATAAAGAGTGGTGATTTACCACACTTACTTTTGTATGGTCGTGCAGGGACTGGTAAAACTACTCTTGCAAAACTACTTGTACATAATATCGATTGTGATTATTTATATATTAATGCATCTGATGAGAATAGTGTTGAGGTTGTTCGAGATAAGGTAAAAACATTTGCTTCTACACTTGGATTTAAAGAAATGAAAGTGATTATATTAGATGAGTGTGATTACATTACACCAAACGCACAAGCCGCACTTCGTAATCTCATGGAAACATTTAGTAAGAATTGTAGGTTTATCTTGACTTGTAATTATGTTGAGAGAATCATAGACCCAATTCAAAGTAGATGTCAATCCTTTCAAATTATTCCACCAGATAGGAAACAAGTTGCAGTTCATTTATCTGGTATACTAAAAAACGAAGAGGTACAATCGGATGTAAATGATATTGCTACAATAGTTAATGGTGGTTATCCTGATATCCGTAGAGTTATTAATGCTGCACAAAGACAAGTAGTGGATGGTAAGTTGGTTATTGATGAGGGAATGAGTATTCAGAATGATTACAAGAATCAAGTATTAGAGATTTTAAAAACACAAGATAAAAAGAATTCCTTTAAAAACATAAGACAATTATTAGCAGATTCAAAGGTAACAGATTTCTCTGATTTATTCAGATTGTTATTTGATACAGTCGATGATTGGGGTAGAGGAAATGTTGCACAATGTATATTAATTTTATCACAATACCAACAAAGTGATTCTATTGTGGTGGATAAAGAAATAAATACTATGGCAATGTTTATAGAATTAATAGGAGTTATAAAATGAACGAATATAGAGTTTTAGTAATAGGAGATAGTTGTGAAGATGTGTTCGTATACGGTGATATTGCTAGAGTAAGTCCAGAAGCACCAGTTCCTGTCTTAATTCCTACACACACTAATAAAAATGATGGTATGGCAAAAAATGTTTCTAATAATGTTGAAGATTTGGGTATGACAGTACATACTATTACTAATCTAAATTCAATAATTAAAACTCGATTTGTAGATAATCGTAGTGGTCAGATGGTTTTACGAGTTGATGAACATGATTGGTGTCAAAGAATTAAAAAAGATACTCTACTTACGATAAAAGATAATACTTGTAAACCATATTTTAATGATGTAACAAAAGTAGATGCAATTATTATATCAGATTATTGTAAAGGATTTTTAGAGGAAGAGGATATAAATTATATTTGTGAAAACAATAAAAATGTTTTTGTTGATACAAAAAAGAGATTAGGAAAATGGATTGCATCTGCAGATTTTATAAAAATAAATGAATTGGAATATAAAAAGAATCATGAATTACTATCTGAAAAGGGGTTTGATTCTAAACTTATTGTTACATTAGGTAGTAAAGGTTGTAGATGGAATGAAAAAGATTTTCGTGTAGATGAAGTACCCGTTAAAGATGTTAGTGGTGCAGGGGATACATTCCTTGCAGGATTAGTTCGTGGTTACTTAGATACCAATAGTATAGAAAGTGCAATAGAATTTGCACAAAAGTGTACTACTACTGTAGTACAAAAACATGGAGTTTCAACAATTAAACTTAAGGAAGTAATATGAGTACAAAACCAATGAGACCACCTCTCCCAAATAAACAACAAGTAAAAGTAGATATATCAAAAGCAGATACAGTTGCTTGTGAATCTTGTAACAATGTACTATTTATTAGTTCAACAATTATTAAAAGAATATCACCTTTAATGTCACCAACAGGCGAGGAGGCATTAATACCAATTGATGTTTATAGTTGTGGTAATTGTGGTAAAGTACCAAAAACAATGTTAAAGGGTACTGGTTTAGAGGATAAGTTATAAGTGAAAATAACCGAAGTAACACCAAATAGACCTTGGTATGAAAGAACCATGCCACCAGCTGTCATAAAATATTATATCCGAGATGATAAATTAATAAAAGAATTTAGGAATATAATGGATGAGACAGGTGATGAAATGATTCATAATACTAACTTGCGTTGTGAAATGACTGAATATAAATCTCAACTTAAACCTAAATATAAAAAACCATTTGAAACCTTTATAGGTATAATAGATGATATTCTAAGGACTAATGATTTGGGTGGATTATCAGTTAAAGATATTTGGTGTGCAAAATATTCGTCTGGTGATTATGCCAAACCACATTGTCACTCTCCAGCTGCATGGTCATTTTGTTATTATTTAAATCAATGGGTAGATTTCCCAACTTTAGAAATTGATGGGTGGGGTAGTGTTGAGCCAGATTATGGATTACTCGTATTTTTTCCAGGCTGGGTTGTACACGAAGTAAAGAAAAAAGAATGGCATTATTCTAAAGACAGATATGTTGTTGCAGGTAATATAGAAAGATGAGTCATAATTATAAGGTATTAGATAACAGTTTAGGTGTAATGATTTATTATACTGCAGATACTTATTTGATTAGGGATTACATTACACGAGGTAAAATTTGGGATGATGAGTTTACCGAGTTATTTGAAGTGCACTTAAAACAATTTTCTACATATTACATTCATACTGCGGGTGACCAAGGTAGGTATGATAAGAACGATACATGGTATAAAAATAAATGGTTAGATACAATTTATTATAAACTTGATGATAAACGAGGTAGACAAAACTATAATACTTCCATATATCTATTTGATACTATAGAGACTCAACATGATACTTCAAAATTAGAGATACAATCAACTTATGGTGGATTTTTTGCTCGTAAGAGTTGTGCAGTTTATAATTTACCAAATAATTGTATGTTTATAGCAAGTAAAGATTTGTATTTTTCTAAAAAACCAGCTTATAAATGGAATATTGATGTGAGTTCAGGTTCAAAAGATACATATAAAAAGTTGTATAAAGATTTAAAAATAGAAGGAGTTAAAAATGAGATATAATATATCCACCTTAAGATATCAAAAACAATCAGCCTATGCTGAAAATGTAACAATGCCATTTGCAATAGAGGGTGCGTTTAATCCATTAGAACTGAAAAGACTTCAAGAACTAATGAATCGTACCGATACAGAAGATAGACCTGCATTAACAATGGGTGATGCTGATATGGGTAATTATCGTGGTGATGATACACCACGAGTTGCATACGAAAATGCAATCCCCTTTGCTGAGTTTACAGAGTGGTATTACAATAAATTAGAACAATTAACTCATGAAGCCAACGAGCAATTTTATGGATTTGAATTAGATAACCTAATGGAACCATCTATCCTACTGAGATATGAATCCTCAGAACGAGGTAAGTATGATTTTCATGTTGATGCTGGTGGTGATATACCAACTTGTTTTAGAAAGTTATCAAGCACCATTCTTGTAAATGACCCATCGGAATATGAGGGTGGTGAACTGTTATTTGGTCACTTGCAACACGCCGATGATAGTGGTAACCCAATTTTACATTATCCAAAAACACCTGGCACTATAATATTTTTTCCATCATATTTACAACATGCAGTAACACCAGTAACAAAAGGTACACGACATGCTATAGTTACTTGGTTTCATGGTCCTCCATTTAAATAGTATATTTTTTTTAACTAATATATATTTATAGTTATGAAAAAAGATTTAGTTTTCGATAAGTTTATATACAAATATATCATTAATAGCCAGACAGACGACATAGATGAGTTTCTAATGGACACCACCTATCTGCGAAAAAATGAAATACTTTTGTATTGCTATGATATCTTACCTGATGATTACACAGGTTATGTAACTGAAATTAATACAAATTCTGCATTTGATAATGATATAGTAGAGTGGTTTGATTTTAAACCTATAATGGATGTTGTAAAAAAATGGAAATATGAAAATATAATATTATTGATAAATGAAAAAGCAGAGGGTAAGATTAAACAAGGTAATTGGTATAGGGAATTTCAAACAATTACCGATAAAAATAAGGTAAACCTAAGATTAAAAACAGTTGATCCTGAAACAGATATATTTGATTTTAAATATAATAAAAGAAAAGATTTAATAGTAAGAATTGCATGGGATAAGAATTGTACTATTGATAAATTTGCAGCAGATAAAATTGCATTTAAAAAGTATCTAAATGATTTTGCAGGTACTTCAATCACTGCACCCTATACTGAGAAACCAGATAGAGCAGCTGGTTTTTACGATGATATATATGAACCTAATAGATGGTTTGTTTTTAAGAAAAGAAATATCGATAGAAAACATGGAGTTCATATAGAAAAATTTACTGATAAGAGAAAATTTCTTACACGACTATCGAAATATGATTATGTTGAACACTTTATAGATATGGAAAAAGACCATGTTACAGGTTTTAATGTAGAAATTAAACATTATAAAATGATGTTTCGTAAGGATTACTTTAATTTAACTCCAAATTTATATACACAACTTTGGGATTATGAAGAAAGAAATAATCAACGAGAACTACATCGTGTATCATCTGCAAACTTATTCTATACTGATGAAGTATCTGAAAATGATACTTTGGTTGAACAACAATTTCCCCACCACTTTCATTATATTAAAATAAATGATACTCATAAATTTTTATCATCCGCTTCAGTACTGATAAAAGAAAATAATCGTGGTAGATTTGTACCTGTACATTTATTAGAAGTTGGTGATGTATTGTTAAAGGATGGTAAGGATTATGAAATAAAAAAATTAGAAGTAATTACCGAAAGGGTAAGAGTAAAAACAGTTACAAATCCTCAGAATGTACTTCATCTGAATGGGTTTCAAATATCTGCCAAACATGAAAATTTTGTTCAAGGATTGGATAGTATTATAACCAATCCATTTAAAGAAGATATTGTTTTAAGTTCAACTGAAAAAGAAATAGTTGAAGCAACAATGGCAAAAGCTGCTGATGCAGAAATGCCAGAACGAGTAGTTGAGATAACATTTGAACTTGGTGGTACATATTTTACAAGTGAATTTTTATTTGAAAAACCACTCAAGGTGATAAATTCGATGGATTATGATATTCGTATGGATAGAACAGATGGTTTAGAACCTTTTGGTACACATAATGAGGCTGGAGTTGAAAGAGGAATTAGAGATGAAATTAAACCTACATTTGGTTGGGCATCTTATGACCCTAGTCTAACCTATTCTAAAAAGCGAATGGAAGTTATGAGGTTACGACCTGGTATGACTTGCTTAACTTATAAACGACCAGATATGAAAGTAACAACTGCTATTTATGGAGAAATGGTTCCATGTAAAATTGTGAGTATGAAAGAAGTTGTTGGTAAAAAATCTCATTGGGATATCTATGATATAAAACCTACAGAAAATTATTTTATGAATGCATTAAAAGTTCATAATGGGCCTTCACAATTTGATTTATTGGATGAGAATCAAGTTATAGGAAATTACGATGCGGGTAATCCACAATCATTCCCTGCAGCAGGTCCAACTTGGTATGCTATGGATTCAAGATTAAATGCAGATTTGACTTTTCATCCAGCACCATCACCACTAAGCTCAACACCAAGACCTAAAGCATCATTGGCACCAATACAAGGTGAGTATCCTAATCCAGAGTTTTCAACTGTACCTTTAAACACATCTTATAAAGGAGCACGATTACAGAGACAGCCAAGTAATTTATACCATGCACAAGTTATGTTTTCATCTCAATATCCAATGACAGTAATGCTTTGTTTTACTGCTTCTCCATATCAGGCAGGTACTTCATGGCCACCAAATCAAGCTTATCAACCAAATTCTCCAACCAGAAGAAGATTGATGGGTATGGCAACAGGTGCAAATTTTGATATAGCTGTTTATCCAAACGGGCCAGGTGCAAGATATTATTGGTACAATGGTTCACAATGGGCACCAAGTCCATATTCTGCAGTATGGAATCAACCAGCAGGTAATACTGCGTTCAGATTATATCCATCTAACCCAAAAGTATCTCCTCAGTATTTTAGTAAACATAAATTTACTTATTGGGTAACAGACCAATCAAGTCCTTACTACACCGTTTACAAGAATTATGAAACACCTCCAGCTAATATGCAAAATTCTTTTAATTTTCCGACACCTGGAACTAATCCAAGAAGTCCAAGTAATAGATTTGCATTTGGTGGTAACTCATATCCAAATCCAAGTTCATCAGATGGTGCGTATAATGTTTGTAAAATTCTAATATGGCAAAAATCTTTTGATTCTGCAGATTCAAGAGACCAATCAACATATGTCCATCAAGGACATCCTAATAATGGTGCATACCATGAGGGTGGACCACAATTCAACGGAGGGCCACTCGCTCCTTAATATATTATGGCAAAAACATTTTTAATTCACGGAGAGGCTTCTCTCAATGTTGCAGAACCAGAAGTAAGTGGTGGTATAGAGACTGGATATATTAGTGTAGATGAAAATGACTACACTGGTTATGATTCTTCATCCTATCCATTTACAATTGTAGATATTTTTGACCAAAAACCAGTTGTATCTGTATTAGGATTTCATCATACATTTGATGATATAAATGAGGCAACTGCAAGTTGGGATTATTTTTCACAATCACTACAAACTGATGAATCTCTTAAAACTAAGTTTTGGAGTTCATCTCTTGTACCTGAAAGTTTGCAGGGTGAGGTTGTTAGATTTCGTATAGAAGATTCAGAACATCAATGGTATGATGCAGTTTCGGGTTCAGTAGATGCAGGACACTACATACGATATAGAGATTTTTATGATGAGGTTTTGGTAGAGAGTTATTTAATACCAACAACTAAATCAATAGCTGGATATAATATACCTGAGTGGGAGTAAATGTTTAATAAAAGTGGTTATAAGGTTGTAAAGAATCACATACATAAAGATGTATTGGATTTGATGTATGAATACTACACATTAAAATCAGAAAATAATGAACTTCTATTTGATGATAACCAGGTTCAAGGTACACTTGTACTATATGGTGATACTTTAAACGATACTCTGATGAAAACTCTAACACCACTTGCAGAAAAGGTGGTTGGTGAAAAACTTTTTCCTTGTTATTCATTTCTTAGAATTTACAATAATCTTGATTTTTTAAAACCACATACCGATAGACCTTCATGTGAATTTTCGGCTACTATACCAATCAGATATGATGAGAAATGGCCAATATTAATGTGTAAATATGATTTTGATAAATATGGAGAAGAGGGTCATGCTCAACAAGTAGTAGATTCTAAACCTAAACCAAAATCCATTTCTCTTTCATATGGTGATGTATGTTTTTATGAAGGTACACAAATGAACCATTGGAGATTACCATATAAAGGTACTGAATGTGTTCAATTATTTATACATTATGTTAGACAGGACGGAAAGTATAAAGAATATAAGTATGATAAACGACCAAATCTTGGTATGAAAAGAAAAGATTTTGAGAAAACAGAACAAGAACTAAAAGAAGAACGATTAGAGAGTTATTTTAAGTGATTAAACTTCATCGTTATCTCGATAACTATCAGTTTTATAATACATGCAAGGAAGTACAATTTTGGAATCAGTTAATTCCAAAGGATACTGAAGATAAATTATCTATTGCAATTGAAGAATTTCAACGAGAATTAAATTGGGATGGTATGTGGAGTATATCTGATGCATACGAGAGATTATCTGATGGATGGTGTTTATCCGTTTTAAATATAGATGATAAAGTAAGAGGATGGTCTTGGTTAAATTATCACACTAAAGAATATTTAAACTTATATGTACATAAGGATTTTAGAAATAAAGGTTATGGTTTTAATTTAGTAAGTTCAGGTATTACTGCAGGTAAGTTAAGGAAATTAGATTATCTTTGGTCTGAGGTTGATGATTGGAATATTAATAGTATAAATTTACTTAAAAAATGTGGATATGAAATACAATAGAATATTTAAAAATTTACCCATATATTGTGTAGAAAACTTTTTAAAGAATGATAATACTATAAATGAATCAATAACACATAGTATTGAACACTTTAATGCAAACAGAAACCTCTTACAATTTGGTTATAATATGCCAATTAATACTAAGGTGGGTGTATTTAATACATTAAATAAAAAGTTCGTTGATTTATTAAAAAAATTTGATGGTAAAGATTACACTATAGGTAGGGATGAGAGTATGTATTATTTGATGGTATGTAATGAAGATTATTGTCCAATCAACTGGCATAACCATTCAATGACATCAAATATGGTCGGTGTTTACTATTTAGAAGTGCCAGATGATATGACAGGTGGACATATTTTATTTGAAGAAAGAGAAAAGGTTTACAAATATCTACCAAAGAAAAATAATTTAATTTTTTTTCCTAATTTCGTAAATCATACCACTACTTATATAGAGAGAAAAGATTTTCGTATTTCGATTAATATGGAAGCAATTAGAAAATAATAATAAGAGGTTATATATGAAGAAAATAATGGTTATGTTGATAATGATGGTTTCATTTGTATCAACTCAATCTGCAATAATAAAAAATAGTGTAGTTGGATATACCACAGTCGGTGATTCGGTATCCTTTGACAAACCAGCACTCTGGTCATTCATAAAAGATGATAATTCAAAATGGATGGCATCGATTTGGATTGAAGCACCGTGGAGTGATAAATCCGTTTATGTTGAGGAACTGTTCTATAAACCATATAGTGATAAGTTCACAGTTGGTTTAGGACGACAAGCAATTCCATTTGGTTCTAATGTACCATACTTAGATTTAACAAGAGGTGATAGGTTTACTTACGCAACACCAACACCTAATGATGTTGGACTCTTGTATTTCGGAGATGGTGTTAGTGTCTATGGTGGAGTTGGTAAGTGGTTTTTAGAAACCTATTATGGTAATGATATCGAAAACGGATATGATGTACTAACTACTGCAAGATTAAGTTATGAGGTAGGTGATGTTCATTTTATCGGTGTATCAGTTGATAATCAAGATAGACAAGTTCTTGATGTAAGTGGATATAGTAAATATATTGATTATGTTACAGAATTTAGAGAAGATTATCAATGGGGTAGAGCAATTATCAAGAGTGGTAAATATGGTCTATCAGCATTAGCAGGTTTTGAAAGAACTGAAGATGAAACACAGGCACTTTATGGTCTTGTTTATCAGTACGGAGAACCCAACCAATTTGTTTCCGCTGAATTTAGTGGAGAAGGTGATTTAAGGGTTAAGTTGTATTATGGTTTTAACTTAAATATAGGAAATAAAAATGAATAAATTCTTAAAAGGATTTTTAGCAATAGCAACTGCAGTATTTGCTTGGTCAACCCTTGAAGTTACTGGTAGTTTTATATTTGCTGAAGGTGCAGGGCCTGTATCGGTTTTATCGGTTAGGTTTTTAATCGCTACACTATTGTTTGGTGGGGTAATGTTATGGAAAAAACAGACAACAGGTGAAAATTTGTTTTATGTTGAAAAGGAAGATAGAAAACAATTCTTGATTAATGGTGTAATATTGGCAGTACATTTATTGGTGTATTGGTTTGCTTGGGAATTACTTGACCCGAACTTACCTGTTATTTACGCAATATTCTATATGTATCCATTTATACTATGTTTGATTTCTATATTTTACTATGGAGAAAAATTTAGTAATAATAGAAAGATTGCTTTAGGATTGGGAACTCTTGGTTGTATGTTTGCTATTGAACTGATACCATCATTCTCAACCGAAGGTTTAAATGCTAAGGGTATATTATTAGATGTGGCCGCTTGTTTGACTTGGGTTGGATATCTCGTGGTTGGTCAAGGTATTATGAAAAAATACAAACCACTTACGATTGTATTTTATGACTTCTTACAAGTCTTTGTTTATGTTTCATTATTCCAATCACCTATGACAACACTTTCAGAAGTAACATTTAATGGGTTACTTGCAATCACTTATATTTCAGTTGTGGCAAGTTTTATAGCTTACTTCTGTTATTGGATAGCAGTTAAAAATATTGGAGCTACCAATACAGGTATGGTTGAGTTAGGAACACCTATATTTGGAGTGACACTCGGTTATTTTTTCTTATCAATGACACCATCATTATGGCAGATACTTGGACTTGTAATGATTTCAAGTGGTTTGGTTTTAGTTTATAAGGAAAAACAAGTAGTATATGACCAAGTATAAAGTTGAAAGAGATGGGTTTGCATTCATAGTACCTAAAGACCATTTTTTTAAATTTGAATTATTAGAAGGTCCTCAAATATTAGATGTTGCTATTTGGAGTAAAGATAATCCAAAAAAAGAATTCCTAAGTATGCATCAAACTCTATGGATGAATGATAGAAAAATTACGAAGGGTTCAACTCTCTGGTCGGATTATAAAGTACGAAGAATCATTGCAAAGTGTATAGATGAAACTGAATACGAATCATCAAAAGATGGGTGTTTTCACCATTTAGTACAAGGATATTGTGATGATGAGGAAAACCAAGGTCGTGGAAGTTGTAAAACAAATTTTCTTAATAGTATCAAAGATTTTGAATTAGATGTTGAACATCTAAATGATAATACTATAAATTTATTTGAAAAGGTAAAACCTGCAGCAGATGGATATAGATTAGAGGGAAGAGTATCTGATTGTAAAAAGGGAGATTACATAACCTTTAAAAGTTATATTGATTTAATAGTTTCTGTATCACTCTGTCCTGTAGTTGATTACCATTTAGAAAAACAATATCATTTTAATCCAGAAAATTCAAAACCAATAGGTATTTCAGTATATGAATAATAAAGAGTTTGTAATTAATTGGTTTGAAAACCACATATGGGCTAGACCTTGTGCATCAAAAGTATGTGATGGTGTTGGTGCTGTCGCAATAAGAGATATACCAAAGGGAACGAGTGTATGGGACTTAGCTCCAAAAAGTGTTAAGGTTTGGGTAGAGTGGGAAGATATTTCTCATTTCCCAAAGGGTTTATTACGATGTGTATATGATGTACAAGCACAGGCTGGACTAAAAGTAATGGATGAGGACTTTGAATGGAGTGAATCAGATGGTCAACTTTGGATGTACACTACTAAAGGACTAAAC
>MDSZ01101793.1_pt1 | contig 11735 bp, 12 predicted proteins | sample 811201 | NCBI WGS metagenome assembly MDSZ01 (sample SAMN05326647, study PRJNA326480) | marine metagenome | isolation source: seawater | place: Indian Ocean: North | collected 2010 | reverse complement strand
TATACTAGCATATTTTGGAGTTGACGTTCAACGTGGTATCGTGGCAAATAATAAAGACGAAGCTATCGCTGCCGCAAAAAAATTGACTGAGGAGACAGGCACGTCATTGCACGTAATTAAGGCACAAATTCACGCTGGAGGGCGAGGAAAAGGGGGTGGCGTAAAATTAGCTAAAGATTTAACTGAATTAGAAATTATTGTTAACCAAATTATTGGTATGCAATTAATCACACCTCAGACTCCTCCTGAAGGAAAAAAAGTAAATAAAGTATTGGTTGCGGAGGATGTTTATTACCCTGGAGATTCTGAACCACAGGAGTTCTATGTTTCAATTTTGCTTAATCGTGGGGTAGGAAAAAACATGATCATGTACTCCACTGAGGGGGGTATGGATATCGAAACAGTGGCTGAAAATACACCTGAGCTGATTTTTACTGAAGAAATTGACCCTGTTCATGGTTTGTATCCTTTTCAGGCAAGAAATGTAGCCTTTAACCTTGGATTAAGTGGTGATGCTTACAAGGGAATGCTAAAGTTTATTACTTCTTTGTACAATGCTTATGTAGAATCTGATGCTTCGTTATTTGAAATAAATCCTGTTTTAAAAACATCTGACAATAAAATTATAGCCGTAGACGCCAAGGTTACTTTGGATGAAAATGCTTTATTCAGACATAAGGATTATGCTGATTTACGTGATTTATCTGAGGAAAATACTACTGAGGTTGAAGCCAGAGAAGTAGGATTGAATTATGTTGCTTTGGACGGTAATGTCGGGTGTATGGTTAACGGGGCTGGATTAGCAATGGCTACGATGGATTTGATTAAGCAATCTGGAGGATCTCCTGCAAATTTTTTAGATGTTGGAGGTACAGCTGATGCTACTCGGGTAGAAATAGCTTTTCGTTTAATTCTTAAAGATCCAAACGTTAAAGTAATTTTGGTTAATATTTTTGGCGGAATTGTTCGATGCGACAGGGTAGCGCAGGGGATTGTAGATGCATATAAAAATATGGGAGACGCTATAAATGTTCCTATTATAGTAAGGCTTCAGGGAACAAATGTAGATATTGCCAAAAAAATAATTGATCACTCAGGACTAGATGTTTTATCTGCATCTGCTTTCGAGGAGGCCGCTGAAAAGGTACAAGAATCTCTTAAGATGTCATCTTGACATATTTTTTGTTTTAAAATTGACATTTTGTCATAAATATTTTTGTGGTATGGGTTTTGAATTAAGCTTAAAAAAAAAGTTTAACTAAAACAAAACTTATGAATTTATTAAAAAGAAAAACCCCCGTTTACACATCTTTATTTGATGACTTGCTTTATAATCAAAACTTTACTAACTATGACTCATTTCTTCCTGCCGTAAACATTATTGAGGCTGAAGAATATTTTGACATTCAGTTAGCTGTCCCTGGAAAGAAGAAATCTGATTTTAAAATCGAAGTTGAGGAACAGGTGTTAACTATTTCATCTGAAACTATATCTCAGTCCAATGATTTAGATACTAACTATGCTCGCAAGGAGTTTGGTTACAATTCATTTAAACGATTATTCGACATACCAGAGACTGTTGCTACAGATAATATTTCTGCAACTTATAAAGAAGGAATTTTAACAGTCAGTTTACCTAAAAAAGAGGAAGCATTGCCACAACCAAAAAAAATGATTTCCATAAAGTAGATTAATCAGTGAATTTTTTGAGAAGCTTGGTAATTTTTTTACCAAGCTTTTTTATTTCAACCGAATTTTTAAAGAATTTATTTCATCGCGTAAACGAGCAGCTTCAATAAAATCAAGTTCTTTAGCAGCTGTTTCCATTTCTTTCCTCAATTCCTTGATTTTATTGTCAATTTGATTCTTTGTCAAATAAAAATTCTTTGTTTTTTCAGCCTTTCGCTCACTTAATTCTTGTCCATAAGTTACGCCAGAATTTTTTGAGAGCGCATTATCTAGAGATTTATTGAGAGCAGTCGGCGTTATCTTATTTTTTTTATTGTAAGCTTTTTGTTTATTTCGTCTATAGTTAGTCTGGTCAATTGTTTTTTGCATGCTATTGGTAACATTATCTGCATACATTATAGCTTTTCCATTGACATTTCTCGCAGCTCTTCCAACAGTTTGTATTAATGATCGGTTACTTCTAAGAAACCCTTCTTTATCTGCATCTAAAATTGCCACCAATGATACCTCTGGAAGGTCTAAACCTTCTCTAAGAAGATTGACTCCAACCAAAACATCAAAAAGTCCCTTTCTCAAATCTTGCATGATTTCTACTCTTTCTAATGTATCGACATCACTGTGGATATAACGACATCTAATATCAATTCTAGTAAAATATTTACTCAATTCTTCTGCCATTTTTTTTGTAAGTGTTGTCACTAGTGTACGCTCATCTTTTTCAATTCTTTGCTGTATTTCTTCAATTAGATCATCAATTTGATCCAAAGAAGGGCGAATTTCTATTTCAGGGTCTAGTAGGCCTGTCGGGCGGATAACTTGCTCTATATATATTCCCTCTGTCTTCTTGAGTTCGTAATCAGCTGGTGTTGCACTTACATATAGTACTTGATTCTGTAGAGACTCAAATTCCTCAAATTTTAATGGGCGATTATCCATTGCGGCAGGTAGGCGAAATCCATAATTTACTAGATTTTCCTTTCGACTTCGATCTCCACCATACATAGCATGGACTTGAGAAATAGTGACATGGCTTTCGTCAATAACCATCAAAAAATCTTTTGGAAAATAGTCCAACAAGCAAAACGGACGTGTTCCAGGGTCTCTTCCGTCCAGATATCTCGAGTAGTTTTCTATCCCAGAACAATAGCCTAACTCTCGAATCATCTCCAAATCAAATTCAGTTCGTTCATGTAATCTTTTTGCCTCTAAAAAACTGCCAATGGACTTAAAATAATCAACTTGCTTTACTAAATCGTCTTGAATTTTGTTAATAGCATTTTGAAGATTATCGGGAGATGTTACAAACATATTTGCTGGAAAAAGAGTAATCCGGTCATACTTCTGTATAATCCGATTTTCAATTGGGTCAAAAGACTCTATTTCCTCTATATCATCACCAAAAAAATGGATTTTAAAGGCAATGTCTGCATAGCCTGGAAAAACATCTATTATATCACCATTTAACCTAAAATTACCTCGATTAAAGTCTCCTGTAGTTCGTGAGTATAAACCTTGCACCAGTTGGTGTAATAATTTTGTTCTTGAAATAACCTGATTTTTTTCAATCTCAATAACATTTTTTTGAAATTCAACTGGGTTACCAATTCCATAAAGACATGATACTGAAGCAACCACTAAAACATCTCTTCTGCCTGAAAGAAGTGATGATGTAGTACTCAATCGCAATTTTTCAATTTCCTCGTTAATAGATAAATCTTTCTCAATATAAATGCCACTGGATGGAATGTACGCCTCTGGCTGGTAATAGTCATAATATGAAACAAAGTACTCCACAGCATTATGAGGAAAAAACAGTTTGAATTCTGAATATAACTGTGCTGCAAGTGTTTTATTATGCGCCAAAACAAGTGTGGGGCGCTGCAATTCTTTTACTGTATTAGCAACTGTAAATGTCTTGCCAGAGCCTGTTACTCCTTGCAATGTTATAAATTTTTCTCCTCGGGAAAAACTTTCAGAAATCTGCCTAATTGCCTCTGGTTGATCACCGGTTGGAGAAAAATCGGACTCAAGCTTAAATTTCATCATGTAAAATTAAAGCTTAAATCATCATTGCACAAAATTAATCGGGATTAAGCCTACATAAATTTGTACATATAATTTAACAAGAAGATGTTATTTTTGGTAAAAATTAACCTATGGAGGAAAAATTAATTTCTAAAAAAAAGCCCTTTTATGGAATCTCTAAAGATCTATCCCTTTTCTTAAAAAAATACGATCGCTGGATGGATACCCCTATTTGCTATGATGACCTATTGCGTTTCTCAGGTTCAGTTAACGTTTATGATAAAAATGACAAGGATACCCTATGGGTGAGGACTTATTATTCTGATTCTTATCGAAAGGAAATAGATTTTAATTTAAAGACAATATATACTTTACTTCACTCTGACGGTAATATTTCTTCTTTACCTGACCTCAATATTGATGCAATTGATTATTGTACGTTTGGGAACTCTAAGCCTTTTAGGATTAAAATCAGAAATACTTTAAATGATAATTTCACATATTTCTATTTAAAGAAAACTGATGCATCAAGAGTTTATGGATTAGAATTTGAGCATATACTTTCTCCATATAATCTTAACTATATGGTAAATAATAATACTTTGATTGAGGAGCATATCTCGGGAATTCCAGGAGATGTATTTATTAAAGATTATTTGTCAGATTGTACTTCGTCTGAAAAAGCTCAGATCGCAAAAGAATTTGTAAAATTTAATGAACGATGTATGATTAGACTGTTAGGTGATATGAGAGCTTATAATTATGTAGTGATTCCAATACATGATTTTGACCAAGTAATCTATCGAATTAGACCTATAGATTTTGATCAACAAAGTTTCGAGGGAAAATTATCTGTTTACCGACCACAGTTTTTTAAAGAAAATTTTCCTCTAGTTCAGGTTGTAAAAGAGAAATTGAATCATGAATCAGTTATTCAATATAAAATTGAAGAAAGATCTATTTTTTCAAGAAGATTGATTAACTCAGGAAATCGAGTTGAGTTTTTAGTTTCAATTATGAAAAATGACGTGCTTTCTACGCCGGAAAATTTGGAGCAACTCAAAAATGAGATTTTTATTTTTACTAAAGATAGTGCTTTTAAGGAAAGTAAATCCATGGGAGAATTAATGCAAGCTGCTTTTGATTATACCAGAAAAAATTACGAAAATGTAAGCTTAAGTGACATGCTCTAATAAAAATTATCATTGTTATAATCGTCCTCTGTTTGGTCTTCGTCATTTATTAAATCATCCTCAAATTCATTTGGTTCTCTAAATTCTTTCCTTGGAGCGGTTTCTGGAACTTCACCATGTTTAAATATTAAACTGGGGTAATCCTTCGAGGCTTCTTTTTGTGCAATTTCAATTAATTCAACAAAAAATGTCCAAAGATTTAGAAAGTCATAAACGTAAATTAAACGATTTTCGGATTCAGAAAGTATTTTTTCTAAGGGTCTATTGTTAAGGGGTTTTTCACCAATACCCATGTCCATCAAAGGCATTTCAGTACCTTGTTTCCATTGCTCATCAGTATGGTAAAAAGATGCCATCTCATTTCCTGCAAAACCAAAAGCTGTGCAGATTGCATAATGTAGATTCTCCAAAGTGGATATACTCTCAATTTCAATGTCTCGGATTACATCTTCCTCGGTGTCTAAAATTACTCTCATTCTATAGATCATAAGATTATTTTTTTGCTATTATTCTAAAAATAAATAAGGATTGTGCTCCAAATAAAAGGGAAGCGAAAATCAAGTGTAAGGGTTGTGAACTGAATGGAAAGTCCATATAAAACATTAAAATTCCAGTGAAAATTTCTAAGCCGATAAGTCCCAGGATTTGATTAAAAACTCTTAGATTAAGTTTCATTTTACGTAAAATCCAAAATAATATTAGGTGAATACCAAGAACAAGAAGCGATAAACTTCGGTGAACATAAAATTTCATTGGAACTGGATTAAGCCATTCATGATTGGCCTGATTATGCATTTTTAAATCAATAAATTGCCTTACTTGAGTTCCCAATCCTATTTGAAAAAGAGTAAGTGATAATGCTACAATTGCAAGCACTTTTATTAAAGGACTTGAAGTAATTGGCGATATTTTTCTTTGACTTATGAAAAATAAGAAAATTAAAGCTAATACTATAATTAATGCCATTATCATATGAATTGTTACACGGTAAGGTAATAAATTAGAATCTACTACAGTTTTTCCCAACCAAGCTTGAAAGCCCATTCCCAATAAAATCAAAAAAGAAATAATTGGTATAATTTTCTTTTGTTGACGCATCCAAAATGATAATATAGTCATTATTAGTACTACTAAACCTGCCAAAGCTCCCAATAATCTATTCAGATACTCTATCCAAGTATGATATGGATTAAAAAAGGCATAGTTATGTTGGGTATAAAATTGCCAATTTTTTGGATTGTATTTCGATTTGGAGTAAAAATCATTTTTGGCGACCCTAAGTTCTTCATCTAAAATAATAACCTGTCCATTTAGATATTCGTGATTTGGTTTCCAATCTAATTGATTTCTATCGGTTGGAGGAATCCAATATCCGAAGCATTTGGGCCAGTCGGGACAGCCCATCCCACTTCCGGTCATTCTAACGACTGATCCAGCAGCTATAACTAGGTAAACAATTATTAAGCTTGCCTTAATCGATATAATAAAACTATTTCTCATCAGTAGATAATCCTATTTCATTTCCTTTTTTAATCATTAATTTGAATGCTGATTTATAATCATTTGAAATTTCTCCTTCCAGAATGGCTTCTTTAATTGCTTCTTTTATAATCCCAATTTCTTTGCAGGGTTTTAAATTGAAATAATTCATAATAATTTCACCAGTAACTGGAGGTTGAAAATTTCTTATCCGGTCTCTTTCTTCTAACTTAATAATCTTTTTTCTTACAATTTTAAAATTGTTTTTATATTCTTTAAATCGTTTAAGGTTTTTTGTAGTTATGTCCGCTTCACAAAGAATAATTAAATCTTCTAAAATTTCATTTGCATCAAAAACCAAGCGCCTAACAGCAGAATCTGAAACGATATCCTTAGAAATTATGATAGGTCGAGAACTCATCATTACCAATTTTTGCACGTATTTCATTTTTTCGTTTAATGGCATTTTTAAACGCTTAAAAAGTTTATAAACCATTTTAGAACCAATGAATTCATGACCATGGAAAGTCCAACCAACCTTATGATCGAATTTTTTTGTTGGTGCCTTACCTATATCATGAAGTAATGCAGCCCAACGAAGCCATAATTTATTAGTTGTCTTACATATATTGTCAACAACTTCAAGGGTGTGGTAAAAGTTATCTTTATGTTTTTGTCCTTCAATTTCTTCGATGCCTTTGAGATTAAATAATTCGGGTATAATTTTTTCAAGTAATCCAGTTTGTTCTAGCAAAATAAAGCCTATTGATGGGGTCTGGGTCATTAGTATTTTATTAAGTTCCACAACAATTCGCTCTTTGGAGATAATGTCTAACCGATTTGCATTTTTTTCAATTGCTAATAAGGATTTTTTTTCAATTTTGAAGTTGAGCTGAGTAGCAAATCGGATTGCACGAAGCATTCTTAGTGGATCATCGGTATAAGTAATTGAGGGATCTAGTGGTGTTTTGATAATACAATTTTCCAAATCTTGTAATCCATTAAAAGGATCGATTAGTTCACCAAGATTTTTTTTATTTAGGCTTATTGCTAAGGCGTTAATCGTAAAATCTCTTCTTTTTTGGTCATCTTCAAGTGTTCCAGAAAAAATTTTAGGATTTCTACTTTCTCTGCAATAGGATTCCTTTCTAGCTCCAACAAATTCTAGGATGACTCCTTCCCACTGAATCATTGCGGTTCCAAAGGACTTAAAAATTTGTAAAGGTTTTGCATTATTTAGTTTTTGATGGACTCTTTTAGACAATTCAATACCTGAGCCAACAGCTACAATATCAATATCTTTGATATTATTAATACCCAACAGATGGTCTCTAACAAAACCTCCAACAACATAACTTTCGATACCCATTTCCCGAACAACTTGAATAATTATTCTAAATACCTTTTGCTGTAGAACGTTATGAAAATTATTAATTAACATTTTAGGCTCTTATAATGATTATTTTTCCCGTTTTTTCTAATTTTATAATTCGTGAAGATCGATTATTTACTTTATTGATCTCCCTTTTTATGATATGATCCACACCAGCAATAATTTCGTCAGAAATATCAGTATAACTCGTAGGTTGCTTTTGTCCACTCAGGTTAGCTGAAGTTGAAATCAATGGTTTTCCAAAAGCAGAGATTAAAGGTGTGCAAAAATCATGATTGACTATTCTAATAGCTACGGTTTTCTCATCACCTAACGCATTATGAGCTATTCCTATCGGATTAGAGTAAATCACTGTTGTTGGTCGGTCGGAAAATACATATTTCATAATATTTTTTGGTAATTCGGGGATATATTCTTTGAGCATATCAAGATTTGATACCATGCAAACCATAGCTTTACTTTCAGATCTTTTTTTTAATTTATATACTTTATCAACAGCATATTTATTAGTTGCATCGCAAAGAATACCCCAAATAGTATCAGTGGGGGAGAGTAACAATTTTCCAGATTCGAGGATTTTTAGGATGTTTTCCATTTATATTGTAAAAATATGGCTTTTAGGTAGGTTGACAAATATTCCTACAAAACTTAAATTTCACAAATTAATTTTTAGACTTGTAATTTTAACACAAAATAAAATGACAAACATTAAGCTATTATTAGCTGAAGAGACAAGAAAGGTTTTTTATTTCCCTAAATACTCGTATTTTTCAAGGTCACCAAAATTTATTAAACCGCAACGTTATGTTCTCTTAAAGCTTTGTTAAGAGTGGTCTTTTTATCAGTGCTCTCCTTTCTTTGACCAATGATAAGAGCGCAAGGTACTTGATAATCACCTGCATCGAAACTTTTTGTATAGCTTCCTGGAATTACAACGGAGCGTTCGGGAACCTGTCCTCGAAGTTCAACTGGTTTTTCACTCGAAACGTCAATAACTTTTGTTGAGGAAGTTATGACCACATTAGCACCCAAAACAGCTTCTTTACCTATTCTTGCTCCTTCAACTATAATACACCTTGACCCAATAAATGCGTTATCTTCAATAATTACAGGAGCGGCTTGTAACGGCTCTAATACACCACCAATTCCAACACCGCCACTCAGGTGTACATTCTTTCCTATTTGAGCACAGCTTCCGACCGTTGCCCATGTATCAACCATAGTTCCTGAATCAATGTATGCACCAATATTTACATAACTTGGCATAAGAATTACTCCATTAGATATATAAGCTCCATGTCTTGCAACTGCATGAGGTACAACTCTAATACCTTTTTCTTTATATCTACCTTTTAGTGGGATTTTGTCGTGAAACTCTAAGGGGCCTAACTCAATTGTCTCCATTTTTTGAATTGGAAAATAAAGAATAACAGCTTTTTTGACCCATTCATTTACTTGCCATTTGTTTTCTTTTAGGCTGGCGACTCTTAATCTTCCAATATCTAATTGGTTTATTATTTCTCTGATAGCTTCTTTTACTTCACTTTTTTCTAATAGCGAGCGGTCTTCCCAAGCTGATTCAATTATTTTCTGCATTTTGAGTTTTTTTCAAAAATACTCAATTCAGTCGTTTTAGACTATATAATTGTCTGTTCAAAAAAAGTATATTTGCAAATTATATGGGCGTCATTGTTGGAATTGATTATGGAACAAAGCGAATTGGACTGGCAACTACAGATTCAAAACAAATTATTGCTAGTGGTTTATGTACTTTGTCTAAAGGTAAAGTTATAAAGTATTTAAAAGATTATCTAGAGCAAATATCCATTGATTTATTTGTGGTTGGACATCCTAAACAATTAAATGGTAAGGATTCAGATGTTGAGAAGAGTATATTAGTTTTTATTGAAGAATTGCAGAAAAATTTTCAAAATATCCCAGTTGTTCGTCAAGAAGAACGTTTTACTTCTAAGATTGCCTTTAATTGTCTCATTGAGGTTGGTGCCAAAAAAAAAATAAGAAACAATAAGGGGTTGTTAGATAAAATTAGTGCAACTCTTATTTTACAATCCTTTTTAGAATCTAACTCAAAACCAATTTCATGATTTTACCTATAATTGCCTTTGGAAATAATATATTAAAGACTAAAGCAGTCCCTATATCTGCTGACTATCCTGAGTTAAAAACACTTATTATTAATATGTGGAAGACAATGTATAATGCTAATGGGGTAGGAATTGCAGCTCCACAAATTGGTAAGTCAATCAGACTATTTATAGTTGATGCTTCTCCATTCTCGGAAGATGATAAATTATCTGAGGATGAGATTTCAACTTTAAAAAACTTCAAGAAAGTTTTTATCAATCCAGAAATAGTTGAAGAGACAGGAGAGGAGTGGGATTTTACAGAGGGTTGTTTAAGTATTCCTAATATAAGAGAGGACATTACTCGTAAAAAAAAAATTACTATTAGATATTTTGACGAAGGTTTTAAGAAACATACTTTATCACTAGAGGGTATTGCTGCAAGGGTGGTTCAGCATGAGTATGACCATATTGAAGGTATTTTATTTACCGATAAACTTAGTTCCCTAAAAAAAAAGCTCCTTAAAGGAAAGCTTAATGATATTTCCAAAGGAAAGGTTAAAACTGACTATAAAATGAATTACCCTAAAGGGAGAATTAAAAGATGAGCAACGATATTCTAGAAAAAATTATTTCAATTTCTGGTAAGCCAGGCCTATACAAATTGATATCACAAACAAGAAATATGGTGATTGCTGAATCAATTCTTGATAAAAAAAGAATTTCTACAAATATGGTTCAACAAATTAATATTTTGTCCAAGATAAAAGTATATGGTTTAGAGAAGGAATTTATGTTGATAGAGGTTTTTGAGAAAATTTTTCGATATGAATCTGGAAAAATTGCAAGATTAATACCTAAATCTGGTAATAAAGAGTTAGAGGCATATTTTTTTGAAGTTTTCGAAGATTATGATGAAGATAGGGTATACCCTAGTCACATAAAAAAAATTATTCAATGGTATAATTTATTGTTAGAAAAAGGAATTTTAAAATTTGAAGTTGAAAAACCTTCTTTGGATAATTGAACATAAAAAATAAATGGGCTCGCGTTCTGATCAATTAAATGCTTTTAGTAGGCTACTGGATATCATGGATAACCTTCGTGAGAAATGCCCATGGGATCGTAAACAAACTTTTCAGTCTTTAAGGCATTTAACAATTGAGGAAACATATGAATTAGGTGATGCAATTTTAGAAAATAATAATGAGGAAATCAAAAAGGAATTAGGAGATTTATTACTTCATATTATTTTTTATGCTAAAATTGGGAGTGAAAAAAAAGTTTTTGATATTACTGATATTGCTAACCAAATATCTGAAAAATTAATTAGGAGACATCCACATATTTATGGAAATTTAAAAGCATACGATGCAGATGAGGTTTCATCAAATTGGGAAATAATTAAACTAAATGAAGGAAAAAAAAGTGTTTTAGATGGTGTTCCAAAGGCTTTACCTGCTCTAATTAAGGCATATAGAGTTCAGGAGAAAGCTTCTAGCGTTGGTTTTGATTGGGATGATATAGATGGGGTTTTAAACAAAGTTGAAGAGGAGTTAGAGGAATTAAGAATAGAGTTGTCAGAGAAAAAAATTGATAATATAGAGTCTGAATTTGGAGATTTACTCTTTTCTTTAATCAATTACGCTCGTTTTCTCAAAATCAATCCTGAAAATGCTTTGGAGAAAACTAATAGAAAATTTATAAAGAGATTTAAATACATTGAATCATGCGCTAATAAAGTCGAAAAAAAGATTAATGAATTATCAAAAGAAGAATTCGATTTTTTTTGGCAGAAAGCTAAATCAAATTAGTTTAATTTTTTCTGAATTTTAATCAATATTATTTTCATTTAAATTATTATCCAAATCT
>MDSZ01061291.1_pt1 | contig 11735 bp, 8 predicted proteins | sample 811201 | NCBI WGS metagenome assembly MDSZ01 (sample SAMN05326647, study PRJNA326480) | marine metagenome | isolation source: seawater | place: Indian Ocean: North | collected 2010 | reverse complement strand
TCCATATTTATCATCATATTTTACGCCAGATATACCTGTTTTATTTAATTTAATTAGATAAGGATTATCAAGATATTTAGAGATAACATAATCTTTATCATTATCGGGGTTATTGCGCATTTTAGATACAAGCTCATCTATATTATTTGAAATTATAATACCTTTACCTTGTTGACCATATGCTGGTTTAGCAATGATAGTTGAATTATTTAAAGTACTATCTTTTATTTTTGATTTAATATTTTCGTCAGTAAGTTCAGCTAAGTTAATAGTTAATGAATAAGGTATAATAGTGTCCCAATTTGGTACATTTTGTTTTAGTAACGTTGTCATTACAACTTTGTCGCCTAAATAAAAACCAATAGTTGGAATTCTATTTAAAATTTTCATTTTAGCATCAAATGGAAATAATTGTTGTAATAATAATAATACTTTTTCTTTACCGAGTTCATTTATTTTAGATATTAAAAATTTACTTAAGGGCGACATACCTCTAAATCCCGCACCTTTTAATGAATCACTTACCATAGGATAAGGAAATTGTCTATATGAACCATCTTTTTCTAAAATATCGTATATTTCATTATAAACTTTGCTTGTTGAAGTATCGATGATACCAAGACTTAGAGGAAAATATATTTTACTATTTAAAAAATCTTTTAATTTATCTATCATAGTAATTTTAAATTTGGTTAAATCATTTAAATAATTATTAACATCATTTTTTATTTTGTAATCCTCTTCATTTCTATTTTCATTTATGTTTCCATTACCATTTTCATTACCATTCACTATATCGGTTGTAAGTTTAAGAACAGTATTAAGAAATTTGTGTACATTTATGCAATGATTATTATTATTATCATAAAGTTTAGTCCAATAATTATCAAAACCAACAAAAGGTCTAGAATTAGTTTCTAGAAGCCAAGGTTTAGCGTTATCATCAACAATTATATCAAGTGCGTATAAAGAATAGCAACAAGTACTCATTGAATTTTTATTAAAAAAATCATTCATACAATTCATATATCTTTTAGTTTTATTTGCGATTGTATTAACAATATGATACATGTTTGGAATAAGGACATTGTTCCATTTATCTTTTCCTAGAGGAAAATTGTTTGCATTTACAACACGCGCAAAATCAAGATATGTACCAACAGATGCTGCTTGTATTTTTTGTTGATAAATATCAAGTGAATTTTGCGTAATTTTATTGAAAAGTAAGTTTTCGGTAATTTCAGCAAATGTATCTACATCTTCTTCTACATTTAATATTTTTTGATAAAAAGTTTCAATATTAGCTGGATCTAATTGTGTTTTAGAGAATGTTGTTAATTCTTCCAAAGCAATTTCACAATATCCGTCTTCATAAATATAACTTGTAAATTCATTATCGATAATAGTGTATAGAGCCCAGAAGCGAAATTTATTAATTCTACCTATTTTATCATTAAAGTTAAACTTAAAAGATGGAATAGAATTAATAAGTTTTGGAAATTTTAATGAAGTTAAATTTTGGCCTTCTAATTTCCATAGAAAACTTTTTATAAAGCGTGATAAAATCCAAGTAGTATATTGTCCAGTAATAGTATATTTATTATTTTCTTTATCAGTTGTCCATTTTTTAATAAAATTTAAGTCAAGTTCTTTTAATTTAAAAATACCGACGCCATCAGACAATGTACCTTCAGCGGGTTTAATAACAAAATAACTTTCGTTACTCACGTTACTCGTAGCATTCGCGTTACTCGCGTTACTCGTAGCATTCGCGTTACTCGCGTTACCAGAATAATAATTTTTGAATGTTTTGATTATATTTTCAATTACATTATCTTCATCAGTAATTCTAAAGGTTTCAGATTGAGGAATGAAGTCTTCATTTTTAAGATAATTATAAAGAATATTTTTATTAGATAAAATTTTGGTTATGGTATTTATTTTTGAGCCAACTAATGATTTAGCCATAATTTTATGTGTAATAGTTTTTACATTTTTATTTTTCGAATCAATTAAATTTTGAATAAAAGTAATTTTATTAGAATCATTAAGATTACTAAAATTAGATGTATTTAAATCTACTAATGGACCAGTATCAGACAAACCAACACACATATTTATATAATCAATTTTAAATGGATTAACAACATTATCATAATTTCGCGATTTTAATAAATCATAGTAAATATAATTGTAATTAGTAATTTCACTAAAAGTGTTTTGATTTACATAAGTAAGTTTATCTTTTAAGTTTTTATATTCACTTTTAGAATCTATAATTTTATCAATTATATTCCTAATAATATTTTTATCATTGTTTGATAAAACAGAGGAATAATCAAAAAGTTTATTTAAATTATTTAAAAATATTTTTTCAGTAGAAGTAAGTTTTATATTCTTATATTCTTTTTGAATAAGAATATAAAATTTTAATGGAATAAGAGGACTTACAAAGAATGTATTCATTGAATAATTTATTAAAGCAAATTATTTTTAAATTAAATTATTTGTTTTATTAAATTTCACGTAAAAATTACTTAAAGACATCTTTCTTAGCTTTAAGTCGATTATCCCGATATCTTTAAGTAAATTAACGCGCATTATTAAATTATTTTTTACAATTTATTTAAAGTATTAGAAAATCATGAATATAAAATAAAAATATCGTGTTACTAAGTTTCAAAGAAAGTTATTTATTAAATGAGCAATTTTTTTTCTTTAAGTTCAAATAAAAATCCAATATTGGAAGATGATTTTTTTGAAAAAAATAATTATGAAGCAAACGAGGGAAAAGAAATCACTAATAATGCAGAAATCACTAATAATGAAGAAAATAATGAAGAAAATAATAGTAAAGAAATCACAAACAACGCAGAAAATAAACAATTAAGTGGGTATTTTGATCATATAAGAGTAGAAGCCGCAATGAGAAATAAATTAGATATTTATGAGAATTTATTAAAAAATTTAGAGAAAAAGATTGAAAGTGATAATTCAGATGAAAACATAAAATCTATATTTGAAGAAGCAAGAATGTACGAGTTTACAATTATTTGTGGAATTGATTATGATCCAGATAAAATTAAAATGATTAAAAATGAGTAAATTATTAAAAATATATTTTTATTTTTACAAATGTCTTTTAGATCATTTTTTAGATCATTTTTTTAGATCATTTTTAGATCATTTTTAGATCATCTTTAGATCATCTTTAGATCATCTTTAGATCATTTTTTTAGTTCTTCTTTTTCAATTATATTTTTAAATTCTTCCAGTAATAGTTCTTTCGTAATTGTTAACTTCCAATTTTTATTTATTCCATTCCATTCTCCATGTTTTTTAAGTTTTTCTTTATTATCATAGGTACCTGGTCCATACACAATAAACGCATTGTTTTGTTCATAGTAATATAAATTTTTAATATTATCTTTAACTGAATTACTATTTAAATTATTGTTACAGGAATTGTTACTGGAATTGTTACTGGAACTATTTTCTAATTGTTGAGGTTCTGGTAATTTCCCGAAAGCAATATCACTCATTTTAATATTTTGATTAATGAGATCAGTGTTTATTGATAAAAGACCTTTTTCTATTTTTTCTAAATTAAAATTATAAATTTTTCCAAAGGATTCTATTTTTTTTTCCATTAATTCTAATTTATTATTTACATTATTTAATTGTTTCAAAAGTTCTAATATAATATTATCATCAGGTCCTTTTTCATCAGGTCCTTTTTCATCAGGTCCTTTTTCATCAGGTCTTTTTTCATCAGGTCCATGATTTTCTAACTTATTAATTTTATTATTTTCATTTTCATTATTAAAATTTTCATTATTAAAATTATCTGTTTGAATTGTTTTATCAGTCATTATCTTTTTTTTAGGAGGCATATTATACGATGAAGATTTTGTTCTTTTAACCATTAATTATTATATTCTTTAAGTAGTAAATAAAAAAAAATAAAAATCAAAAACAAATGGCAAAAAAAACAAAAGAAAAAACAAAAATTAAAAAACAAAAAGGCAAAAAAACAAATGAAAAAAAAATAAATTAAAAATAAAATTTAATAATAATAATAATTAATTATATAAAATGGGTAATAATACATCAGCTCAATCAGCTCAATCTTCTGGTCAAATAGGATGTTCAAGTTGCAGTCAAGGATTGCCATTAATGAGTTTTGGAAAAGCATTAGTTGCAAAAACTTATTATAATGGTTATATTGTTAGAAAAGATAATAAAGGAAGATATATTATGGTAAATTATAAAAAAAGATATTTACCAAAAGGTGCAAAAATACAAAAGAAAAAAGTATCTCCAAAAAAAAGTAAACAAACAAAATCGAAACAAACAAAACTTAAACAAACAAAACCAAAACGAACAAAACTAGAAAAAGTTGTCAAAAGCCCGGATAAAAAAATATTGGGAAAAAGATTAAGCGCGAGAGGAGTATATGATGAATTAGGAAAAAAAGCGGTTGGACAATTATTTCCAGTATTACAAAGAGATGGAACAAAAGTTTATAAATATTTAAGATTAAGAAAGAATGGAAGTCCGTATTTTTCAAATAAATTTGGAGAAAGTGTCCATGCAAGATTTCCAATAGATCAGAGACTGCTGGGTCCTAAACAGGACAGTTTAACAGGAATAAAAAATAGTTGGCCAAATGGTTATAAAAATGTATTTTCGCCGGCAGGAGTTGAACAACCTCGCGCAATTTCTTTATTTCCAGTTATGAAAAATAGATTTGGTAAACTAGAAGATGTTAAATATTCTCAAAGTAGTTACTACCCCTATAAAAACAAGTTTGGTTCCTGAGGAGCAGTGTTTAAGCCAATGAAATTTGGCGCGTGAGGAAAAAAACCACAAAATTAAATAATTACTAATTATTTTTTAATTATTTATTGATTAATTATTAATTTAATATACTTTTAAGTTTTCTTTATGAAGATTTTTAAATAAATAATTTATGATTAAATTACTTAAAGATTTGAGAGCAGAAAAATTAAGAGTTATTACTAAAATGAATTTTATAAATGAAAAAAGCGAAACAAACGAAAAAAGCGAAACAAATGAACAAAAAAATGAGAGTCGCGAAGAGTTAAGAAAAAGATTAAGGGAGAAGATTAAGGGTAAAAGAAGTGGGCGCACAAATGGTATAAATCGTAAAAAGGGAGAAGATTTAAACGAAACATTAAAAAAGATAGCGGAAATATTGCAAAATAAAGGAATAGAAAAACCCGAGGATGTGAATAGTGATATAATAGAAACAATAATGAGTGTTATAAATAAAGAAGATTTGGGGGTAATAATAGATAAAATGAAAGAGGATTCACAATTTAAAACTTTATTAGAAAAAATAAATAAAAATGTATAATTTTTTTTTTTTCATTATCACATTTTTTTTCTTATTATCACATTTTTTTCAAGTTTTCTTTTATTTTTTTTTATTTTCTTTCAATGTAAAATGCTCACGATATAAAAATTTAATATGATAAGGTATTTCTAATAAATCTTTAAGTTTTGTTTCAAAATAATCTTTATAATTTTTTGTTGAAAACCATATTTCTATTCTATACATAATTTTGTAATCAATTGAACAATCAACAATTCTAACTCCGTTTAGTATTTCTGAGTGTTCATAATTTTCGCTTATAACAATAACGAGAAGAGATATCCATAGTTTGTTAAATTCGTAATAATCTTTATATTTTCGAATACTCCATTCAAATCCGTTTTGATTTGTTTTATCTTCCCAAGTTGGGTAACTATTTTTACGAAAAACACTAATTGCATTTGGAACTTCTTTAGTTCTTTTAAGTAATTTATGTGGTTTATGTGGTTCAGAAAACATATCAGTTGGTTTAGGAATATTGTTAAAAATTCCCCAAAAAGTTTTTATATCATTAAACTCTATCAATTTTGTTGTATTTTCGGAATAGTTTTTAGATGAATTTTTAGCGTGAAAATATACACACCATGTATCATTTAATTCATAATTATAATTATAAAACATATTTGTGTTTTCATTTTTATAATTAATATATTTTTGCATTTAAAGTAAATCTATGTAAATATAAATTTAAATAAATCTTTATATCGATAATAAATAATAAAAAAAAATATATATATATATACTAAATTAATATAATGAAATGTCCTGGTGGAAAAATTATAAATCCAAGAACTGGTAGATGTGTTAATAAAAATAGTCCAGTTTTGAAAAAAAGTTATAAATTGAAAGAAAGACTTGAAAAAATAAAAAAAGAAGGACCGCAAGGACCACAAGAAGTTTCTAATGTAAATAATATATTAGTATATTGTGATAAAAATAAATATATAAATCCGAAAACTGGAAGATGTGTTTTAAAAACTAATAAAGATATTTTTGCGTATTTGCAAAAAGGATATAAATTGGGAGTTAAAAATCAAGTAATAAAAGGACCGCAAGGACCGCAAGGACCGCAAGGACCGCAAGGACCGCTAGTCCCCATTATAAATAAAGTTCCAATAAATACTCCTAAACCGGATGTAGATGTAAAAATATTAGTTCCGCCAAAAGATATGAATGTTATAAAATTAGTAAAATGTGGTGTAAACAAAGTTATTAATCCCAAAACTGGTCGTTGTGTAATGTTAACATCAAAAATAGGACAACAGTTGACATCTAAGCCGTATATTTTAATAAATGCGCCGAGTGGACCACAAAAAGAGCCATATTTTATACCAAAGATTAAACCACAAAAGATTGATAAAAAAAATCCAGCAATAGGATTAGATACAGATGGAGATAATTATGTATCAATAAGAGAATATTTAGATGCGGTAGAATCTAAAGCAGATAAAGAGAAAAGTTCTAAAGATTTTGCATTTTATAATCAGCGAGATTTAGGAATAGTATTTTTATTAAAACTAATAAAAAAACAAAAAGGCCCTATTTCAAAAATTGCATGTATTCCGCCTTATGCATTATGTATTCATAAAAATAATCAAGGTGTATATTATACAGTAAAAAGTATAAAATCGCCTGATGGATTAATAGATTATAGTTGTGATAGGAAACCATCAGATTTCTACACTGGAAGTTATTTTACAAGAGGAAGTATATATATTTTAAATGCTGAATATAATTCTAAAATAAAATATTTACAAAAGACTAATATAGGTAAAACATTAATTTTAACTCCTCCAAATTTTTCAGAAACTATAAAACAATGTGAAATTGATAATAAATATATGGTAGTATGTGATTTAACATTATTATCAACAGAAAATGTTAGAGAAACGAGTCATGCTAATGCATTAATAATAGATATTCGTAGAAAAACTATAGAAAGATTTGATCCACATGGATCAAATCAATATAAACTAGCTAAATTAGCATACGATCCAGATAATTTGCTAACAGATCGTAAAGATTTTAAATTTGGAAATCTTCCAAATAAAGTTAAAAATAATTTAGAAGAAAAATTAATAGAGAGTAATGCTTTATTTAATCAAGAAAAAATTGATGAACAATTAAAAACAAAAATGAAAGAATTATTACCAGAATATGTATATTATGGTACAAATTATACAACACCTTATCTAGGACCTCAAATTAAAAGTGATGCATATGATGGATTATGCGTGACTTGGTCTACAATGTATATGGTATTAAGACTTTTAAATCCGGATTTAAATCCTGCTGAAATAACACTTAGAATGATTGATGGAAGACCCAAGGATATATTAAATCGCGTATTAAGATTTCAAAAATTTATAATTCGTGTTTTATCTAATTAAATTTAAATAAAATAAATTTATCTAAATAAATTTAATTAAAAATAAATTGAACCAAAATTATAAATTACTTAAAGATACATCTCTAGCATAAAACTAGATTATAAAAATGATATTTGAAATAGATAATAGAGAACCAGAAAAATTAAAAAGAATAATAATTGAAAATTCAAAAACTGAAAACAAAAATTATGAGGTAATCACTAAAAATTTAGATTTAGGAGATTTTGTATTGAGAAACTCTGAAAATAATATATTGATAATAATAGAGAGAAAAAGTATAAATGATTTGTTATCGAGTGTAAAAGATTCACGTTATTATGAACAATGTAATAGATTAAAAGAACTAGAATTTCCTTCAAATAAAATTTATTTTATAATTGAAGGGAATTTAGATAAATTATCAAAGAATTCAAGTGAATATAAAACTATATATTCTTGTATATTTTCAATTAGTTACAAGAATGAATTTTCAATATTATTTACAAAAGATTTAGAAGATACAATTAAAACATTATATGAATTTATTAATAGAATAGTTAAATATGAAAATGAACCTAAGAAAGAGCATGTTGTATCAAGTTTAACAAAAAAGCAAAATATAAAAAGTGATACAATTGGTGTTAATATGTTAAGTTTAATACCCGGAATCAGTTTAAACACTTCAAAGATAATATTATCATATTTTGATAATAGTATTTTTAACTTGATTAAATATATAAAAAACGAAACAAATCTAACAAATCTGACAAACGAAACAAATGTAATAAATGAGAGAAATGTAACAAATGTTGAATTAAAAGATATAAAGATAAATTCAAGAAAAATAAGTAAAACGGTTATAAAGAATATATATGAATATTTAATAAAAATATGAAACTAGATTATATAAAATAATTAAAAGATAAAGTAAGTAAAAATTTGAGAATAAAAAAAATTAAAGAATAAAATAAAATTATTTATAAAAGTTAACAGTTTAAAAAGTTAAATAATTAAAAAAAAATTATTTTGATAATATTAAATATATAATTAAAATAATTTTTTTATGAATAAAGATATTGAAAATATTTTAAATGAATTACCAGAAAATATTGCAATGAATACAAAAATTTGGGGACCCCCAACATGGTTTTTCTTGCATAGTATGGTAATGGCTTATCCAAAAGAAATAGATAGCAATGATGAAAATCATATAAGAATTAGAAATTCAATGTTTCAATTTTTGAGTAATTTAGGAAATGTTTTACCTTGTCCTTTATGTGGTAATTCATATAATTCTTATTTAAAAGATCCAGAATTACCATCTTTAATTGAAAGTTTAAAATCGCGAAAAAGTTTAGTATATTTTATGTATCAAATACATAATAGAGTTAATGATAAATTGGGTGTGCCTTTATGTGAGAGACCATCATTAAAAGAAGTTATTGAATGTTATTCAAACTATATTGCTAATAAACAAATGCCAACAACAGAAGAAGAAAGAATAAATAGAAGAATGAAAGGATGTGAAAATACAAAGAAAAAATTTAGTTGTAAAGTATCTGTTTTTGATAATAAAAATAGTAAAGAGAGTAATAATGATTTACATTATTTAAACATAAAAAAATCTGAATTTACAAATTTAAATGAAGATAATAGTGAAAACGACATAGGAAATAATAAATATCAGGATAGAAAAGACAGTCAGAATGGAGAAGACAGACAGAATGGAAAAGATAGCCAGAATGTAAAGGAAGGAAACACAATGCTAATTATATTATTAATTATAATAACATTGGCATTTTTAATTTTATTATATATGTATTTAAGAAAAACTAAATAATTTTTAAGCAGAACATGATAGACAAGGTTCAGAATATGATTTTGATATAAATTCGCGACTTCCGTTACTGCCGTTACTGGCGTTACTGGCGTTACTGCCGTTTCCGTCGTTAGTGTAGTTTTTTTCTTGATTGTATGTAAGATTAAAATTTTGATTTTCGAGTGCGGATTTTGTGCGAATATAATAAGAGCCGGTTTTTAATCCAAGAGAATATCCATACATATGTACACTATTAATAATTTTTGCATTTACTTTTTCTATAAAAATGTTCATGCTCTGTGATTGGCAAATATATGGTGCTCGATCAGCACTCATATCAAGTAAAGTTTTTTGAGAAATTTCCCATACAGTTTTGAATAATTCGCGACCATCTAGTGGAATTTCATTAATATTTTGAACAGAGCCTTTATTTAAAATAATTTGATCTATAATTTTTTTATGAAATAGATCATTTTCTTTTAGATAATTTATTAAATGTTTATTTACTAATATAAATTCACCCGCTAGAACTCTGCGAGTATAAAGATTAGAAGTATATGGTTCAAATGATTCATTATTTCCCATAATTTGTGCAGTAGACGCGGTTGGCATAAGTGCCATAAGAACACTATTTCGTAGACCATATTTTTTAATATCTCCCTTAAGAGTTTTCCAAATATCGAGAGATATTTTTTCGGGTGTTTTATTCCACATATCATATTGTAGAATACCATAACTAGATGGACTACCTTCGAAGGTTTGGTATGGACCATATTTATTAGAGAGTTCATTAGATTTTTTAAGAGCATGATAGTACATAACTTCAAATATATCTTTGTTTAATTTTTTAGCGGCGTCTGATGTAAATGGAAGTTTTAATAACATAAATACATCTGCTAATCCTTGTACACCTATACCAATTGGTCTGTGTTTTTGATTACTAATGCGCGAATTTTCAGTGGGATAATAATTTTTATCAATGACTATATTTAAATTTTCAACAATAGTTTCTGTTATTTCGCCTAAAATTTCAAAATTGAAACTTGGTTTAAGGTATTCTCTAATTTCTTGATAACCACCAATTCTGTTCCAGTTTTGTTCTTTATTCATAATAAATATTTGAGGCATACTATTAACAATTACACAAGATTCTTCATCCGTATGTTCTTCGTAGAACTCAATACGTTTATTTTTATCATTTAGCATTATTTCCTCGAAAGGAATATTATAACTTTTAAATAATTGCTTGGTTTTAGTGCAATATACACAATCATCTTTAGAATATATTTTTACCGAATTACAATTATATATTTTGTTTATAGTTAAAATATTGTTAACGTTAAAATTAGTAATACATTTTGGTAAACAAATAGAGGCTAAATTACAAACGGCTGTTTCATTATTATCTGAAACTAATTCAATTTCAACGCAAAGATTAGAACTTTTAATTGTGCCAATATTCATTTGATTAGATTTGCGATTAACAGAGTCTTTATAACACATATACGGCGTACCAGTTTCAATTTGACTATTGATAATTGTATTCCATAAGTCGATAATATCAATTTGTTTAACATATTTTCTCTCATTTTCGTATTTTTGATATAAATTTTCAAAATCTTTTCCATATGCATCTGTTAGTCCCGGACATTCATTGGGACACATAAGAGACCATTTAGCACCAGTTTTAAGCCGTTCCATAAATAAATCTGGAATCCATAGTGCGTAGAATAAATCGCGAGCGCGAATTTCTTCTGGGCCAATATTCTTTTTTGCTTCTAGAAAACAGAAAATATCAGAATGCCATGGTTCAAGATACATTGCAAAAGAGCCATTTCGTTTAGAGGATTGATTGATATAACGTGCAGTGTCATTGTAAACTTTTAGCATTGGAATTATACCCTGTGATTTACCGTTTGTTTTAGAAATATTTGAACCGTTTGCGCGAATATTAGATATATGTACACCTACACCGCCTGCCCATTTAGATATTTTCGCGACATCACTGATTGTTTTATAAATTCCATCTACTGAATCTTCGGTGCCGATTAAATAGCATGAACTCAACTGTGGATATTTTGTGCCACAATGAAATAAAGTTGGTGTTGCGTGTGTAAAATAGTTTAAACTTAAAAGATTATAAGTATTT
>MDSZ01162302.1_pt1 | contig 11736 bp, 13 predicted proteins | sample 811201 | NCBI WGS metagenome assembly MDSZ01 (sample SAMN05326647, study PRJNA326480) | marine metagenome | isolation source: seawater | place: Indian Ocean: North | collected 2010 | reverse complement strand
TCGCAGGTGGTAACTGGGAGAACGCGGAAGGTGCCGGTTTGCTGTTCGCCGCCAACCTGCTGGGGATTCTGATCGGCGGGGTGACCGTGCTGGCGGTCCGTGAGCCATATCTGCGGGGTCAACTCCTCACCAGCCCTCGCACGAAGATCCCGTTCGTTGGCGCCCTGGTGTTGATGGTTGTGATCACAGTTCCTCTGAGCAACCGCTTCTACGCCCGGCTGTACGACAAACGCACGGAATTTGCACAACAGAAAATCGAAGATACCGTTCGCGACTATCTCAAAAGCAAAACATTGACGTTTGGGGCCAACGAATCCCTGGCCTTGAATAGCATCGAATTTGACTGGCCGAACTTCTGGGAAAAACGACGCTCTCCAACCGTTGAAGTTGTGGTGCGAGTCACCAATCCCAATCTTCCCAGTTTCAAACAAGTCCAGATCATTCAGAACACGATCAACGAGCAGATCGGTTCCCACCTGGAGGGACTGAAGTTCCAGGTTCAGGTCCAACGCATCAAGGTCAGTGTTGTGGAGGGCCCTGAGGTCGATCAACGCGATGCTTCCATACCAGGAACACCGGTGCTCAGTCCACAACTGACCAGGCAGATTCTTGAACAGGGACCTCTGGAGCTGGATTCCGATCCCGAACAAACCACCGACGGCCCCCCATCAGAAGCCCCTTGATGGGAAGAGAAGAACAGTCGACCTCCGCTCAATCAAGCCGTTTTCCGCAGGCGCATCAGACCCCAGCTCAGGCGTCCCTGCTCGCCACCATCCACCCAGTGGCCAAGACCCACATCCATGCGGTCCAGATAACCGGCACTGATGCTGGTTTCCAGTTCAGCGCGGCGTGACCGTGTGTCTTGGCGGACTCGGTCGTAATGACGCACCAGCATCTCGGTGCGTTCATCCCACACCTCCATTGTCAAACCAACCGCCTCTCCCCAGCTCTTGTAGCGAGCAGGTGAGGCGAGATCCGGCAAGTGAATGCGGTCAAGGATTGGCTGAAGAAGCCCCATCTCCACCCCATCGGCCGCCATCGGATCGGTGAACACGAAACAACCACCGGGCTTCAGCAGACGGGACACCTCAGCCAACACCCGTGCCCGATCGCCGGAATGCAGGATGGCATCCTGACTCCAGACCAGGTCGGCGCAGGCATCGGCCAGGGGGACCTGCTCAAAGGACGCATCGTGGACTGTGATCTGTTGGTCCAGCCCTGCATCAACATTCAGTCGGCGATGCCGATCGTTTTCCACTGAGGAGATGTTGATCGCATGGACCGGTCGCTCACTCCAGCGGGCCAGACGTCGGGATGCTCCCCCGTACCCGGAACCGAGGTCCACCACACACCCCCGTGAAGGCAGATCGGTCACCAGTGCAAGCAGTGCCTGCACTGTGCGCTCACTGGCGACGGCAATCTCTTGGGAGGGACTCTCATAGAGACCGATGTGAATGTCCTCACCGCCCCAGACCAATTCATAGAACTGATCTGCATCGCTGCTGTCGTAGTAATGAGCCGCGACGCTATCTGCCGCAGTGCCACTCGTCATGCTCATCGATTTCAGCGCATTGTTGCATCAGCATCGAAGCGATATTCCTTCTCCGCCACATGAATATAGAAGTCGGGATTTTCGTAACTCCGTTGATAATCACCAAAGCTGGTGATGCTCTGAAAACCGACTTCCGACATCAGACGTCGCACATAGCCGTAACGCAACGGGAACATATTGAGGTGATAAGTGCTGCCATCACCGAAGGCATAACGGAATCGGGCGAGCCCCTCATCCACATGCTCGGGGCCGACTTCCACCTCTTGACCGCAGTAGACATTGCCTTTTCCCTGACGAACGGCTGAGCCACCTTCAAGCAAACGGTCGTAATTGCGATGGTCAAGGATCAGAACACCGTTGTGCTTCAACACGGCGTAGTACTCAGCCAGAGACTTACGCCTGTCGCGCTCCTTGAACAGGTGGGTGAAGGAATTGCCAAGACAGATCACCGCATCAAATTCCCCATGGATATCGCGGTTGAGAAAGCGCCAGTCCGCCTGGGCCGTTCGCAGGAGTTGATCGCGATTACGGGCATTCCGGAAGGCCCTGGCCAGCATGTTGGGGCTGCCATCGGCGCTGACAACATCAAATCCCTCTTCCAGCAAACGGACCGAATGAAAGCCAGTGCCGGTGGCGACATCTAGAACAGAGTGAGCTCCATGCTCCCTGAGGATGCGGATAAAGAAGTCGCCCTCAGCAGCCGCTCTCGCTTTCCAGTCGATCAGGCGGTCCCATCGATCGGTGAAATCCTCGATGTATTCCTGCTGATAGTGATCCGTTTCACGAACTGACTCAGGAGAATCACCAAAATGCTGATGGTCAGGTTCAGCTGGAGCGAACTGATTCTGCGTTGATGTCATACCAAATGGGTCGAATGTCTACCCAGACCCACTTCCTGGAAACACGGTCCCAAACGTGACGAACAACGGAAGAAGTGATCCGACTCTGAACAGAAGAACTGATCAGATGGTTTGACCCTATCCACAAAATCCTCCGTTGTCAGTGATGGAGAGAACCCATCAGCATCCATCCAGCACAGCCACATCCGGGATCGACTGTGCCGGATGGACTTTCAGAATGTTTCAATCAATCGAAACAACAACAAGGCAGTTCAAGGTGCTGCCTGCTCACACCCTTAACATCATGTTGCGTTGATCAGCGGAAATGAATGAGCTGATCCGCATTGAACATCTCTGGAAAGTCTTCGGCGGCCGGCGTGATGCCGATCCCGAGACTCTGCTGCAGGACCCACTGGCGCGGGTCGCGATCCGCGACGTGTCCCTGACGATCGGCGAAGGTGAGATCTTCGTGGTGATGGGGCTGTCGGGTTCGGGCAAGTCCACGCTTCTACGCATGGTGAACGGCCTGATCCAACCCAGCGCAGGGGAGATTCTGGTCAGTGGTCGGCACCTCAAAGATCTGAGCGCGTCGGAGCTGCGCATGCTTCGCCGGCGCAGCATGGCCATGGTCTTTCAGTCCTTCGCTCTGTTCCCGCATCGAAGCGCCCTCGAGAACGCCGCCTTTGGACTGGAAGTGGCCGGAATGCCGAAGCGTCAGCGCCAGGAACGGGCTCAGCAGGCTTTGGAACGCGTCGGGCTCGGCAACGATCTCCATCGGCGACCGGACCAGCTGTCCGGCGGGATGCGACAACGGGTGGGGCTCGCCCGGGCACTCGCCCTGGATCCGCCGATCCTGCTGATGGACGAGGCTTTCTCAGCCCTGGATCCCTTGATCAGGCGGGATATGCAGGATCTGCTGCTCGATCTCCAGCGCGAACATCGCCGCACCGTGGTGTTCATCTCCCATGACCTGGATGAGGCCATTCGCATCGGTGACCGCATCGCCCTGATGCAGGAGGGGCAGCTGCTGCAGTGCGGCACCGCAGAGGACCTGCTCCGCCACCCGAGTGAGGAGGCCGTGAGCCGTTTCTTCCAGTCGGTGGACGCCTCGGCGGTGCTCAGTGTCGGCGCCCTGGCAGAGCCAGCCCCCGATGGCATGGTGCTCGATCTGGAAAACCGCAGCCTTCCACTGCTGAACGCCGCCACCCTGGTACGGGATGCCATGTCCACCGTCGCCCAGGCCAATCGCCCTGTCCCGGTGGTCGGCGATGACCACCATCTGATCGGCGTTGTCACCCCGCAGGCGCTGCTGCGCGCCATCGCCACGCCATGACCGATTCCATGCTCCCCTTGCTGGCGAGTTCAACCGAAGCCGGCACGATCGGCATCGCCACCGATGCGGTCGTGCGCTGGCTTCTGGAACATGGCCAGGGTCTGTTTGATGCAGTCAATGCCCTGATCCTTGGCCTGGCTCAGCTCTGTGAACAGATCCTGTCGGTGCCTGCCCCCTGGGTCATGGCGATCCTCATGGCTGCGCTCGGACTCTGGCGGGTCAGTGCTGGGTTCGCGCTGCTCACGCTGCTGGGGCTGAACCTGGTTCTGGTCATGGAGCTCTGGGATCCCATGATCAGCACGCTGGCGCTTGTTCTGGCTTCCTCTCTGCTGGCGCTGTTGATCGGACTCCCGCTTGGTGTGCTGGCTGCCCGTCAAACCATTCTTTGGCGAATCACCCGGCCGGTGCTGGATCTGATGCAGACGATGCCGGCGTTCGTTTACCTGATTCCCGCCGTGATGCTGTTCAGCACAGGGGCCGTGCCGTCCATCCTTGCCACGCTGATCTTCTCCATGCCCCCAGTGGTGCGTCTCACCGTTCTGGGCATCCGTCAGGTTCCAGCGGATCTGATGGAAGCGGGTCGGTCCTTCGGCTGCTCCGAGCTTCAACTGCTGCGCAAAGTGCAGCTGCCGAGCGCATTGCCCACCGTGATGACCGGCGTGAACCAGACGATCATGCTGGCGCTCTCGATGGTGGTGATCGCCTCAATGATCGGTGGCGGCGGATTGGGCGACGTGGTGCTGCGTGGCATCCAGCAGCTGAACATCGGCTTGGGCTTCGAAGGCGGCCTGGCGGTGGTGATCCTGGCGGTGATCCTCGACCGGCTGACTCAGAGTTTCACCACACCCCCATCAACGTCTCTGCCGGAGCGGTTTCGCGGCTTCCTGGATTTGTGGAGAGTTCGATGAAGGCCAACCATCGCTGGCAACGACGTTCGATTCTCCTGGCAGGCATGGGCCTTGCTGGCGCGTCTCTGTTCAACATCGCCCGGCGTGGCAGCAAGGAGAGCGGATCCGTCAACACGACCGACGCCCAGCAGAGCCAGGAGCGGTCGATGGACAACTCAAGGCCGTTGAAGCTGGGCTGGTCGCCCTGGGCAGACGCCGAGGTGGTGAGCCTGATGGCGGCACAACTGATCCGGTCACAACTGAACGTGCCTGTGGAGCGCGTGATGGCGGACATCGGCATCCAATACGAGTCGGTGGCGCGAGGAGATCTGGATCTGATGCTGATGGCCTGGCTTCCTGGAACGCATCGGGATTACTGGTCTCGCGTCAGGGATCGTGTCCTCGATCTCGGGCCGATGTACTCGGGTCGTCTCGGCTGGGTGGTTCCGGACTACGTCCCAGACACGGTGCTGAACAACATCGAGCAGCTCAAGGATTCCGCCCTCGCAGCCCGTTTCGACAACCGCGTTCAGGGCATCGACCCCGGATCAGGCCTGAATCAGGCTTCGCTGGAGGCGTTGAAACGCTACGGGCTCAAAGACGTGGACCTGGTGGCGTCAAGCAGTGCTGCGATGGCGGCGGTGCTGGCCCAGGCCATCGACGAGAAACGCTGGATGATCGCCACCAGCTGGACTCCTCACTGGATGTTCGCCCGCTACAACCTGCGCTTTCTGAAGGATCCCGACGGAGTGTTCGGCGGCACAGAACGCATCCATGCGGTGACACGCCAGGGACTGGGTCGGCGCGCCCCGTCGGTGACAGCCTTCCTCAGCCGCTTCCACCTGCCGGACAGCGACCTTAATGGCCTGCTGCTGCAGGCGCAGGAGCAGTCTGCGGAGGAGGCGGTAGCGGCTTACCTGGAACGCAATCCGGCGCGGGTCACCTACTGGTGCACCGGCGGGATGAGTGCCAGCTAGCCGCACCATTCCGGCACAACATTGCAATGCCGTCGTCACTTTCTGGTGAGGATCACCCAGAAGGCGTGAATGATGGCGATCGCTCCCATACCGAACAGCGGTGGCAGCCCCAGAAAACCACCGAGCGCGAGAGCGAACAGCACGAGATTCAACCAGAACGGCCCACTGAAGCCCACCTGCGTGAACACCCCGAGCGGGGGCAGGAACACGGCAATGATGAGACGGAAGATGTCACCGCAAGTCATGGACGCTCAAATCACACCCCCTTTCTTGTAGCAAAACGAACACTCTTCAGAGCAAGGCCTCATCGATCCCCTTGGGCCAACGGGAGCGAACTCGATCGCGCAGCATCTCGAAATCGTCAAAACTGAACCCTGGACCGACGCAGCAGCTCACCAGGCTGTGCTCCCCTCGACTTCGCGCCGCCATCCAGACTCCGGCCGGGACGCAAGCGACGGGCTGATCGGCGCTGAGCACCTGTTCATCCGAGGCGTTCGCACCATCTGGATGCTGAAACAGGCTGAGCGGAGCTCCCCCAAGAAAGGTCCAGATCTCATCACCACCATGAACGCAGTGCCAGCGACTCACATCGTCAGCACCAAGCAGAAAGAGCACAGTTGTGATCGCGCTGCGTTGTTCGCCATCGGGCCTGGTCACCTGAATGGAACTGCGTTGCACTTCCCGGTACCAACCGCCCTCGGGATGGGGCTGCAAACCCAAATGCGACACGAGAGCGTCAAAAGAACCCACCACCGACCTGACCAGAGTTCTGCAACGCTGCCACAACAAAAGCCTCCTTGCGAAGGACATCTCAACGTGAGCTAAAGCGATGCCAAAACCATGAGCCCTCAGGCAACCAGGACGACACGATTGGTTGACTGAAAAGACGCTCACGATTAAGCGATGGTCGAGGCCATCGCGTTAGAGCAAACAATCAAAAAGAATGAGAGACCTGACGCTTATCCACTAATGCTGCAAAAGCCTGCCCACAAGACCATCGCAGTGGTGCCCAAGGCGAGCTGTTCGACAATTCATAAAGCAACTCCAACTGATCATCCAGATCAAGCACCACACAGGCCCAGGCTGCAGCAATCCGCGACTTTGCATACTGAGGAGTTGTTTCAGACAAGGCGGCTCTCACCAAGTAGCCCTTTTCTTTCAACTGACGCAGACCAACAATGCAGGTCAAATAATAATGAGTGACATAATCAGACCAAAGCCTGTCCTCCATACTGTCAACAATCGCCAAACAATCACTGCGATCAATTGACATCAAACTTGCAGCTGCACCGTACTGGCGAGCCTCATCACGATGACTGAGATTTGCTTCGATCTGAGAAGCATCGACTCCACACTGCCATTCGCTTTTCATGTCGAGCGACAGTGGGTTATCGAGCAGAAGCCGCTTCAGAAGTTGTTGAACAGATGGCTCTGAAATCGTTTTATGTGCCTCAACTATTTGAAAAAAACTTTTAGCCCTTAGCGACATAGATACTGGCGCTCGCACCAATTCAGGCAAAAGACTTTGATTCAAAGAATCACCAATATCAATTACTGCAGAGCGCCTTTTACCCGCTACCAGATCAGTCAATTGCGGGACCAAAGGCCTCATCAAACCAGTTTCCCCATAAAGCCTACAGAGACAAGCCCTTGCAGCACCAGAAACGAGAGGACTCTCATGACTACACAGTTTTGCAATCTTAGGCTTAGAATCTTGATTCTTTATACCAAGCCTCGTATATGCTTGAATCACAGCACGGCATTGCGTGATTTCACCATCAAGCAACGAGAGCAACAGGGTTTCCTCATTTTTGTCCGGGATCCAACCAATACGAATCAGAGCCAAAATCGCATTAATAACAGCCTCAGTATCCGTACATGTCAGAACACTTATCAACGCAGGTATGGCTCTTCGATCTTTCCTTCGCCCCAAAGCTTCAATCGCCTTGCGACGCGTAATTCGATCAAATAGCTCATCAATCTTTAACTCATAGGTGGCACGAATCAAGGCATCCAGCGTTTGATCACATGTCGACATACCTAGGCGTGTTGCCGCAAAATATCGATCCGCAGGTCGATCGACAGACGCTGTTTTAGCAAACAACAACGAGAGAGCATCTTCTTGCGTGATACCTTGAACCAAAACGTCAAAACGCTCTGCCATCGAAATACTCCAACCAAATCAAAATACCAAAGCAAGAAAACAATCACGACCAAAAAAGAAATTCCTAAAGCCAATTACAAGAAAAGCGCAAACAAAATCCACGCATCTCTTAAACTCTAAAAAATACAAGGCAATTATGCCTAAAGACCTCAACTGCGCAGTCTCACAATTACGTCAATCAAGCAACTAGAGACAGTCATTCCACGAAAAGCTCATTAAAAAGCCTTCGGGCCAAACCCGAAGGCATAAGAGACGATGAAAACACTTCAAATTACTTCGAGCGCTTATCAATCAGTTCAATTAAGTGTGCATCGTGCTTAACACAAAAATCAGCAACACACTGACGAAGAATATGGCCAATAGAGACGGATTCTGTATAACAAAGGAGTTTTAGTTTCTTGTGGAGCTCATCACTAAGCTCAAAAGTGACTCTTTTCATCATAAAACCCCTGGATTGATCTTGCAAAGAACCAACCGGTGAAGAGGAGGCTCGACTAATTTTACTCATTTTGATAAGAAGTGGATACCCCGTCACCGGCTAGTTGTAAAGCTAAACAAAGAGGGCTCGGTCAGGCTCTGAGTCTTCAGGAGCAAGCGCTAAGGCAAGCAGAGCGATATTCGTCGTTAATATTTCTAGGAATGCTCAAGTGTCTGACTTGGAAGCTCACCAAAACTGGTGAAGTATCTCCTTGCATACCGTCCTGAATGCTTAAATCCATACCGTACAGCCACATCGCGAATAGTGGTTTCTACTGAATCAGCAAGATGTCTATGCATTATCAAAGCTCTTCTTGACTCTTCTAATCGAACTTGCATCATCATTTCTATGATGCCCATTCCAAAATGCTCCTGGCAGACACGATACAGAGAAGCCTGACCAGTATCTAAGTACTCACAAACTTCAGCCAATGACATTGGTGACTGCATTTTCTTGGTTTCATGCGAAAGGCAAACAATTTCCGAGAGTAGTTGTTGATTTTTTAATTCCTTCTTCTTAAAATGTCTTTGCGAACCCTCTTCTAAGCAGCAAGCAATAAGATCATAGTATTTAGTTGGACTTACAATTCCAGCATTCATCTCTCTTCTAGCAAGCTTTCGAAGCTGAGCACTAGCAGCAACATTCGTATCGATCCCTTTATTAGCCGACAAATTATAAATAGCTTCAGTAGCGTTACACGCCTGCAATGTCTCCATTAAAATTGTTTTGTCAAGCATACATGCAGTTGAGCTGCATAATTCACTATATTTACCCCATGAACTTCCAACCGATGTATTCAAAGTATTGAAGCCTCCTATGCTATTCTCTTTCATCTCAAAACCTTCACAATATCCAAGGGGCTGTGATGATGACCTTAGAGGCGTGATCCAATTGAAGTCTACAGACCAATCTGTGCCCCAGCCTTCATACAGTAATGTTTTTGATGCTTTTATTTCAGCAATTGATACCCCAGGTGCATTGGCATAACTCATACTATAAACACCTTCACCAACTTCAAGTTGTGTGATCCTAGTCGTCTGCCCAAGCTCCACTAAAGTTTCCGATAAATGAATCGGATCGGTGTAAGAAAGTGTGAATTTCATTTCTTTTCCAACCTCACAAGATCAGAAATCAACACGGTATTTCTACTGGCTTTATCAATTGTTTCTTCAGGGCTTTCGCAAAAGGTTTTAAAATATAATCGGCAAAATGATTGCCAATTTTTGAAACCATAATAGAGTGCAATCTGCTTCATTGTGAAGCGTCGCAACCCCTCAGGAACATGTGGATTTAGGTATGATTTTTTAACCTGTTCAAGCCGTACACTTTTAATCAAATCAAGAATGCTCATCCCAAAACTCGACCGGCACAATTCACTCAAGGATTTTTCCTCTAATTCCAAATATTGAGTAATTTGATTAATTGTCAACGGAGGTAGACTAGGCCGATCTTCGTGCAGAAGCTTGACCAAATCTTCGACTAAATCTGTCCTATCAGACCTTGAAGTAAGCATACTATTTAATCCACTAGAGTCTTCAAGCAATGCAATTGCTAAATCATAAAATGGCTCCGCAGATTTCACTCCTTGTTTGAAATGCTTATCAAACAGCCTTTTCAAGTGGGTGCTAGCCGCACACTCTGAATCTATCCCGACACATTCTTCTAACTTTGCATAGGCATTATAAGCCCCCATTTGATCTATTTGCTTTTTAAGTTTCTCCCACTTTAAACTCATGCAGCACAAAATAGTATTAGCCCCGACAACATCCCATGTATTACCGCCTATTTTGTTAAGACGATTAAAACCTGCAATGCTCAAATCTCGCATCTTATGTCCACCGATGATTGTATCAGCAGGTGATGATTGATTGGGTTTGCTAAGCCAGCAAAATGCAACTGAATTTTGATTAGCATCTTCTTCGTAGAGAAGTGTTTGATTTGACTTAAAAATCTCCAAGTGAACATTATTGATAGGAGCGCAAATTGAGCTTGTCAAAAGCTCTCCTCTGCTTAGCTGAGTGATATTGCAAGATAAATTTGATTTTGAATAATATTCTGTATAGTGACTTTGACAATAAGCTTCCATTCCCAATGGATCAGTAAATATATATTCTTTTGCTTTTCTCGCTTTCATGCTTAGTGCTGACGAAAAATGAGTAGTAGCTAGACATTGGAAATTCACTTTAATCGGGATTTTGCGAGCAATCAGCCTTTGTAACATTGCATAAAGCGATATACCGTATCGCCGACTTTTGCCTCTTGCCCCTCCCCTCACGCAGGCTCAGCTCAAACCTGCTGAGTTGATTCGCAGAATTGCACAACTGCAACATTGCATGTTGAGTATCGTCTACTTTGAAAATCTATTATTTGGATTCTTGATTATTCCGTGCCCCTTTAGTTCAGAAGCGCGGTAAAAATCAATCAAACGAAGTTTCTTTTCTAGATGTCAAAGTCTGAATTGCACGCCTTCATCGATAGAGCCAGGGCTGACGATTTATTTCGAGATCAATTAAAAGACTTAAATCCTCAGCAAATAGTTGACTTTGCCCTTCGAAACGGATTTCAATTTTCAGACGAAATCAAAGGCCGTTTTATTAATCGATGGAAGGGTGTTTATTTCTGTCCGCAAGCAATAGAGGTTGGAAATCTTTGCCCAGGACTGGTGCCAAATGGCTATAAAAACTTGATTCACTATGCACAGTCAACCTGTAGCTCTTCAACACTAAAACAAGAAGAACACGATTTCCGATCTGGGCAAAAATATTAGCGCCCTTTAAAAGCATGATGCTTTAAAATCTCGAATGGAACTATCTGCAAGGCTGATGAATCTGTAGCCTCAAGTATCACAGGAGGTGCCAGTCCGTCGACTCTTGCCTGTTCCCAACGAGACACACACAAACACCAACGGTCTCCTGGCTTGAGTCCAGGAAAGTCAAACATTGGATTAGGATCTTTCAGATTATTGCCTTGAGCAAGAGTGTATGACAAAAACTGATCAGTCATAACACTGCAAATTGCATGCTGTCCCAAATCAGATGCGTCAGTCCTACAGAATCCGTCAAGATACCAACCAGTCAATGGCTTACAACCGCACGGAAGTAAGGGTTCTCCAAAAATATTGGTCAGCATTATTCACATAGATACCATACTTAAATGCTGATGCATAGCAATTCAGAGGCGAATTAATTATCAATAGTTCTCCTGCTGGCGGACAATCAATCCGAATAAATACTCGCAGTATTACGTCATTTAGCTATTGCAATTGACTGCCATTGCACAATGCTGCAATCGCAGTCAGATAAGTCCCATCCACGATGGGGCACACGCGCACGACGTGGACCCGTTGCTGTCAAAACAAAAAGCCCCCACCTTGCGGTGAGGGCTTTCCGATTCAGTTGATCTGAATCGTTTTGGCTGTTCCAGAAGGAACAGGTTGATTCCAGATCAACCGATGGCAGGTGCCTGCAGAGCCACAGGAGTGGACTCAGCAGCAGCCAGGTCGAGGG
>MDSZ01081305.1_pt1 | contig 11737 bp, 11 predicted proteins | sample 811201 | NCBI WGS metagenome assembly MDSZ01 (sample SAMN05326647, study PRJNA326480) | marine metagenome | isolation source: seawater | place: Indian Ocean: North | collected 2010 | reverse complement strand
TGTAAATTTGCCCGTGCCATATATTTGCTAACTTTGCGGGCTTGAGGGCTTAACTCATTACCAGACTGCAATTCCAATAAAATAGCACCAGATATACTTACTACCCCTGCTGGTGGGGTTACTAATAATTCACTCACCCCTTGCAAAGGCGTGAACTGATACAGGGCTTCTGCCTGCACAGGTGCCTTGCTTACTAGGTCACAGGTTAGATCAACATGATAACCCAACTCCATTAACATGCGAGACTCAAAACCACGTAAAACCGGCTCTATATCGGCTAAATTTTGTAACTCACTTAAACCAGCTTGATAGTATGCGAATAATTCTGGATAGGGGTCAGCGATGGGTAATAAACGTAACACCAATTCATTAATATACATGCCACTATAAAGGGCTTCGCCTTGCAACCGTAAGGGGACACCAGCGGCTTCCAGATTATGCAATAAACGCATCTCTCCGCGGCCACCAAAACTTAATTGAAGGGGCTGAAAAGGCTGCAAAAGAGACCGCTTAGCTGGCTGTTTACCCCGCGCCTTTCTAGCCCCCTTAGCCATAAGTGTTTGGCGGCCAGAATACATACACCAAGTATCAACAATTAAGCTGGTATCACGAAATGGCCGACAATGCAGAACGTAAGCAGGTTGAAGTTGGCCAGCATCAAACACGGTTTACTCCAAGCCGTCGTAACCCAGGCTTTGCAAAGCCCGTTCATCATCAGACCAACCACTTTTTACTTTTACCCAAAGGTTAAGCATTACCTTGGTATCAAACATGGACTCCATATCAACACGAGCATCACGGCCAATCTGTTTTATACGCTCACCCTTATCACCGATAAGAATACGCTTTTGACCCTTACGTTCAACCAAAATCAAAGCACTAATATGCAAGACCCGACCATCATGGCCAAATTCTTCAATTTCCACGGTCATTTGGTAAGGCAGCTCATCACCCAATTGCCGCATAATTTTTTCGCGTACTAATTCGGCAGCAATAAAACGTGAGCTGCGGTCGGTAATTTGATCCTCAGGAAAGAAATGAGCACTCTGTGGCAAATGACTCAGTACGGCTTCTTCGACCCGCTCCACATGCTTGCCATGTTTGGCGGCAATGGGCACTAAAGTAGCCGTCGGTAGCTTTTCTTGTACCATCTGTAAAAAAGGCAATAAGTCGGCCTTATCGTCTAAAATATCAATCTTATTGATCGCTACGATTACCGGGCATTGCACATGCTTAACTTTTTCAAACACATGCTCATCGGCCTGATTCCAAGCTGTTCTATCCAGTACAAATACCACCGCATCAACATCTTTTAAGGCACTGGCAGCAGCCTTATTCATATAACGGTTGATGGCCTTATCATTCTGATCAACATGTAAACCTGGGGTATCGACGTATACAACCTGCACATCGCCAGTGGTTTTAATACCCAAGATTTGATGGCGAGTAGTCTGAGGTCGACGGGAGGTAATACTGATTTTTTGCCCAAGAATATAATTTAATAGGGTCGACTTACCTACATTGGGGCGCCCTACTATAGCTACATAACCGCATTGTTGAGTTGACTCTGCTTCCTTATCAAGCCACTGCATAAAGTCACTCATGCATTCTCCTGAGCAATAGTTTGCTCCAATATCTGTAAGGCTTGGGCAGCGGCTCTTTGTTCGCCAATACGGCGACTCGTTGCCTCAGCTTGGGTCGCGATAGCAAACATTTCTACCTGACACGACATCACAAACATTTGCTCATGGTCATTGCCTTTGACTTGAATTAATTCATATACAGGCAAAGCTTGTTTATGGGCCTGCAGAAATTCCTGCAAACGGGTCTTGGCATCCTTCTGATTAGTATGCAAATCTAGGCTACGCAAACGCGATGCAAACCAGTCTAAAATCCGTTGCTCACACACCGCCATATCACTATCTAAGTAGATAGCACCAATAATTGATTCCACGGCATCGGCTAAAATAGATTCTCGTCGCTGACCACCACTTTTACGCTCGCCAGCGCCCAAACGCAGACACTCACCGACCTGAAGTTCTTTGCCTACTTCCGCCAAGGTGACGCCTTTGACTAAGCCCGCCCGCAAGCGACTCATTTGCCCTTCCTTAGCCATGGGGAACTGCCGATACAGGGCTTCGGCAATCACAAAGTTAACAATAGAATCACCAAGAAACTCCAAGCGCTCGTTGTTCTTTGGGCCCAAAGAACGATGGCTTAAGGCCAACTGCAATAAAGCTTGATCTTTAAACTGATACCCCAAACGATCCATAAGGGCTTGTAGGGCTTGCTCTTTAGCATGCTTACTTGGCGCTATCATAGGCCTACTCGATTCCACCTGCGGTGCTAAAGTTTGGTAGACTAAAGAAGTTATCCCAATGCATCCACACTGCCACTGCTTTACCAACAATCAGTTCTTCCTTAACCATACCCCAGCTTCGGCTATCGTTACTGCCATCTCGGTTATCACCAATCATAAAATAACTATCTGCAGGGACTTCTGTGGTCCAATTTAGGCCTTGACCAGGTTTGTTCCATAACAAGTGGTTAGTTTCACCCAAAGTCTCACTCATAATAATATGGCCAGTAATATCCATACCCACATATTCCTGTGGTACGGGCTTATCATTAATAAATAATTGTTTGTTAATATAGGTTACTTTATCACCCGGCACACCTATCACACGCTTGATAAATTTGATGGACTCATCGCGAGGGAATTTAAACACCATTACATCACCGCGCTGGGGTTCATTCAGCGTTAGTACTTTGGTGCCAGTAACCGGCAAACGTAAACCGTAGGTGTATTTATTAACGATAATAAAATCACCCACTTTTAAAGTAGGTAACATTGAGCCTGAAGGTATTTGATAAGGCTCAAAGAAAAAACTACGGAAGAGCAAGACCACAGCTAGGATAGGGAAAAAGGAGCGACTGTATTCGGCTAATAGGGGCTCTTTAGCCTCTGCCAAGGGGCTATTCTCAGCCAATTGACCACCCGCTGCAGCAACGGCCTCATTGAGACTACGTAGGCGTTTTGGCTTCCACCAGATCAACTCGATGGCCCAGCCCAAACCTGTAATCAAACAGCCGATTACCAATACCAGTTCAAAATCAAAACCCATAACTTTCTCCAGTTGCTTTAAGCAACCTACTAATTATCCACTTTTAGTACTGCTAGGAAGGCATCCTGAGGGATTTCCACACTACCTACCTGCTTCATTCGTTTCTTGCCTTCTTTTTGCTTAGCTAGCAACTTCTTCTTCCGACTTACATCACCACCATAACATTTGGCTGTCACATTTTTACGCAAGGCTTTGACCGTAGTACGGGAAATAATCTGCCCACCGATAGCCGCCTGAATCGCCACATCAAACATTTGCCGTGGGATTAGCTCTTTCATCTTCTCACATAAAGCCCGACCACGTCCTTGAGCATTATCACGATGCATAATCACCGCCAAAGCATCAACCCGATCACCATTGATAAGAATATCTAAACGAACTAACTTCGCAGCTTCAAAACGCACAAAATTATATTCTAAGGAAGCATAGCCACGACTCACAGACTTGAGGCGATCAAAGAAATCCAATACCACTTCGCTCATAGGCATATCATAGGTTATGGCTACCTGCGTGGCCATAAACTGCATATTTTTTTGCACCCCACGCTTTTCAACACATAAGCTAATAACATTACCAAGATGCTCTTGTGGCACCAGTATATTGGCTTCCACAATAGGCTCGCGCATTTCATTAACCCGGCCCATATCGGGCAACTTAGAGGGGTTATCAACGTAAATAGTCTCGCCATTATTGAGTTCTAGCTCATAGACCACCGTGGGGGCAGTAGTAAGTAGGTCAAGATTATATTCTCGTTCCAACCGCTCTTGGATAATCTCCATATGCAGCATACCTAGGAATCCACAACGGAAACCAAAGCCTAGGGCATCAGAACTTTCTGGTTCATAGAATAAAGACGCATCATTAAGGCTTAATTTCGCCAAGGCTTCACGAAAATCCTCATAGTCATCTGAGCTAGTGGGGAACAGACCCGCATAAACTTGTGGTTTAACCTTTTTAAAGCCAGGCAAACTTTCCGTGTCAGCAGTTTTTACATGAGTCAGGGTATCACCCACTGGGGCACCATGAATATCTTTGATACCTGCCACGACATAGCCAACTTCACCAGCCTTTAAGACACCCGTTGAAGTACGCTTGGGGGTAAAGATACCCAGATCATCAATGCCGTAATTCATTCCCGTCGACTTAACAACAATCTTGTCTTTTTTACGCAAGGTGCCTTGTTTAATTCGCACGAGGGACACAACACCCAGATAATTATCAAACCAAGAGTCAATAATTAGAGCCTGTAAAGGCGCGTCTTCGTCACCCTCTGGCGCAGGTATAAGCTCCACAAGTTGGTCTAAAACATCTTCAATGCCTAAACCACTCTTCGCTGACGCTGCCACAGCATCTGTGGCATCAATACCAATAACTTCTTCGATTTCCTGTTTTACGCGATCTGGTTCTGCTTGAGGCAAATCCATCTTATTCAGCACAGGCACCACTTCCAAACCTTGCTCGATAGCCGTATAGCAATTAGCTACTGACTGAGCCTCTACGCCTTGGGCAGCATCCACCACCAACAAAGCACCTTCACAGGCTTCCAATGAGCGAGACACCTCATAGGAAAAGTCGACATGGCCAGGGGTATCAATAAAATTTAGCTGGTAAGTTTCACCATCGTTGGCCGTGTAATTCAAAGTCACACTTTGGGCTTTAATGGTAATGCCGCGTTCCCGCTCAATGTCCATTGAGTCAAGCACCTGCTGAGCCATCTCCCTATCACTTAAGCCACCACATAGCTGGATAAAACGGTCGGCAATGGTGGATTTACCATGATCAATATGGGCAATTATGGAAAAATTACGAATATTCGGATTAATGGCCATGCAGGTTTCCTGGCGATTTATAAGGGCTCTTGCCTAAATCTTCTGTGACTCAAAGTTAACACGCCCCTAGCTAGGCTTATTAGCCTACTAACAGTCGCTATTATAAGGGGCAAGATTGTACAGCAAAGCCACTCTTACCACCACCAAAAGGTGGCTTTCCAGGGCCTTTAGAACTCTCACTCCAGCATAAAACAATGGTTATAAGCTTAGCAGCTTACAACCATTTTTTTCACTAGAGCGAGTACGAGATATGACTAGTCTTCAAGCCTAAAGGCTTGATACATAGAACGCCCATTGCGGACAATCCGAATAGCAATTGAGCGCTGACTTGGGAGGGCATCAGCTAACCTTGCAAACTGCTTGGGGCCGGTTACCCGACGGTTGGCAATACTAGTCACAATATCTCCAGCACGCAGACCCAAATCAACGGGTGCATCTTTATCCACCTCAGTAACTAAGACGCCATAGCGAAGACGCAGCTCATTTGCCATCTCTGGATCTAGAGGTAACACGGTCAAACCAAGACGCTCAATATAAACATCCTTGGTTTGCGCCCTTTCTTCAGCCTTAGCTTCAGCTACAGCCAAACTACCAATAGTCACCTCTAACTCTTTGGTATCGCCATCACGAATCAAGGTTAGCATCACCTCAGAACCGGGCTGCAGAGCACCTACATGATGAATGACTTGACCATATTTAATAACCCTTTGGCCATCAACATAGGTAATAATATCACCAGCCATTAAGCCAGCCGCTTCAGCTGGGCTGTCTTCTAGCACCTCATTAACGAGTGCCCCAACGGCTTTATCTAAGCCAAATGATTCTGCTAGTGCTTGGCTTACTTCCTGAATACGTACACCTAACCAACCGCGCTTTACTTCGCCATTATCACGTAATTGGCTGACGATATTAGTAGCCATATTACTAGGCACGGCAAAGCTTAAGCCCATAAAACCACCAGAACGAGTATAAATCTGTGAATTTATACCTACCACTTCACCAGCTAAATTAAATAAAGGCCCACCAGAATTACCTGGATTAATGGCTACATCGGTTTGGATAAAGGGCACATAAGCTTCAGAGCGCAACCCGCGCCCCTTGGCACTAACAATGCCAGCTGTTACGGAATAATCAAAGCCAAAGGGTGAGCCAATAGCTAATACCCACTCGCCCACTTTTAAATTGTCCGAATCAGCCATCACTAAGTAGGGCAAATCATCTGCATCAATTTTTAGCAAAGCCAAATCAGAACGCTCATCGCTGCCAATTAGTTCAGCAGATAATTGTCTCCTATCGTTTAAGCTAACCAATATCTCGTCAGCCTTATTAATAACATGGTGATTGGTCAGAATATAGCCATCGTCACTAATCAAAAATCCAGAACCCGTTGATTGCGGTACAGAACGTGGTTGCCCCTGTCCTTGGGGTTGATCATCTGGGGTAGGTGGGGTTTGATAATCAAAGAAATAACGCAACATCTCGGGTATCTGTTGATTACCTGATCCGCCCCAAGGCGACATAGCTTGGCTCTGAGTAACTTCTCGAGTAGTACTAATATTGACTACCGCAGGTGCAGCTGACTCAACCAACTCAGTAAAATCAGGTAATGAACTAGCTACAGCGGGTCGACTTACAAGCAATAGTAGAGCGAAAGCACCTAGCACAGATAGACGTATAGTTTGCTGGATCATATTTCTTCCTCTTATGCGCTAAAAACTGATAAAGCATAAATGCTAAAGCAATATTATTGGGATGAATTACACAAAAATTAACTTTCTTTACATAGCTTTGCACTAAACCCTAAGGGACAATAGAAAGCAGGCAAACAAATAGTGTTAATTATCAGATTTAGTTGCATCAGCCACAATATGGGGCTGCCACTGAGCATCTTGCTGCAGTGCATGCATGCGACGTCGCATAAGAAGTATTCCTACGCCCAGGCCGAGCAGACCCGAAATAGCTATAGCAGCCTCACTTTGCAGTAAAGTTTGAGCCATAAAAGCGCCTAGCAACATGCACAGCAAAGGTACTAGAAATACCCACAAGCTGGCCTGAATAAAAGTACTTTGCGGAATAGCCACCCGCACTTCCTGGCCTACCTGTAGAGACAGACTGTCGGGCTTATCTAGTTCAATTTGAGAACGCGTACAGTTAGAAGCTTGATTTAACAGACGCTGACCACAACCAGCTTTCATAGAACACTGCTGACAGGTATTTAACTTAATAGTAGAAAGGGTCACCATGCCATCTTTTAGGTCAACCACCGTAGCTGGTTGTTCGACATAGGCTGCTTCTGTATGGGAAGAAGGATTGCTCATCATTATTGTGGGGTATTAACTACCACAGATGCTGCCACTTGCTCTGCGTCGGCCAACGGCAAACCACCCACAAAGGTGACAAATAATTCATCACCAGCCACCTCTACAGACTGGCCAAGAACCAGATCTTGGGCAACATAGGCATGACCTTCGGCAATTGTGCGTCCCCTTAGGGGCTCAACATAAATCGTGAATTCACTATTACCATTACTAAAGATAAACATTTCACGCTGCAGAGCATCAAATTCCTCTAGTTGGTGATTCACCAACACAAAACCCTGAGGTAAATCCGCTATAGACCACAAAGCATCTTTACTATCAATGGCCATAGCGCTGTTAAGCTGTTGATCTTGTGCATCCGGGGTAACAGATATCACACCAGAATCAATACTAACTTGCTCAAATTGACTATTAAACTGACCTGGTTCTAATAAGACAATTCCTGACTCATCCACTATATCAGCTTGACTAACTAAAGTAGCTTGTTGCACACCTAAAACCATCATCATGGTGGCACTAGCAGCAATAGCAAAACCACCAACAGGCTTCCAGAAGTTCCAAGTTGGTGCTAGTTTAGCCCCTACCTGAGCAGTTTCTTCTGCCACGGCACTTCGCACCTTGTCGGCAAGTTCAGTATCCACCGAGAGAGGTTGTGTTTGGCGCTTTAATAAACCACTAACCAATTGATAGCGCTGCCATTGATCTCGCACAGCAGGCTCATCTTCAGTTGCTTTTAGAACCCTTTGTAGCTCAATTTGCTGGGCTTCATTATCAACCATAGCGCTAATAGATTCGCGCATTTGTTCAGCAAGCAATGATGTTTCAGTCACTAGCATTTCCTTAATTTATAATACCTTAAGCAAGGTTTTATATATTCAGATTACAGACTTTGACGCCAAATATTGGCAACAGTTCAATGATTTTTTGTTTTCTTTTTTTAAAGCTTTAATACCACTCGATCTAGTTCGTCAAGCTTACATATATTTGGCCACCACTTTATCAATGGCCTCACGCGCACGAAATATCCGCGATCGCACCGTCCCTACGGGACAATCCATGACTTCAGCAATTTGTTCATAACTTAACCCTTCAAATTCACGCAATGATAAAGCTGTTTTCAGATCATCAGGCAAACTTTCAAGGGTGGCAAATACTTTTTCCTGCAATTCATCCCTAGCTAACAAATTATCTGGGGTTTCAGCATCAGTCATAGCCTCAGCAAAGCCATAATCGGCTTGTTCATCAACGTCCACATCTTGATCAGGTGGTCTGCGCCCTCTAGCTACCAAATAATTTTTGGCCGTGTTAATGGCAATACGGTAAAGCCATGTATAAAACTGGCTATCACCACGGAATTTTTGTAGCGCGCGATAGGCCTTAATAAAGGCCTCTTGGCTAACATCCATAGCTTCATGCTGATCTTTAACGTAACGGCCTACCAAGCTAATTATCTTATGCTGATATTTGAGTACTAATAAATCAAAGGCACGCTTATCCCCCGCTTGTACACGTTCTACGAGTTGCTGATCAGTGTATTGGGAATCGGACAAGGTCCTTCCTTACTTGTTGGCTGAGAATGCTTAATTTTGAAAGCCTAGGGCATGAACTAAAGCATAAGGTTGATATGTCTAGGATACAATATACAAAAGTCCATATAAAGTGGCTATAATACCTTTCGATTCAATGCAGGCAATTATGCCTAATCCAATAACCAAGTGTAATTGGTGACCTCCCCCATGCAACAACAATTTGATTATGATGTTCTCGTTATTGGCTCAGGTGCCGCTGGGCTAAGTTTGGCCTTACAGTTACCACAAGACAAAAAAGTAGCCATTATCAGCAAACGCGAACTCGATGCCGGCTCATCCGCCCACGCGCAAGGCGGTATTGCAGCGGTATTGGACCCGACAGATGATATCCAAAATCATATCCGGGACACCATCGAAGCGGGAGCTAAGTTAGGTAATAGTGAAGCTGTGCGCTTTACCGTTGAAAACGCCAAGCAAAGTATTGATTGGTTAATTGCCCAACAAGTACCGTTTACGTCTGATGATAGCGAAGCCGTTGGTTACCATCTAAATAAAGAGGGCGGGCATAGCCATAGACGCATTATTCATGCAGCTGACCGCACAGGCTGGGCGGTGTCGGAGACCCTCCTACAACGGGCCACTGAAGCTGACAATATTTCTCTATTGACCCATAAAGTTGCCGTTGATCTGATTACCAATGCGAAAACAGATTTGCCTGGCAACCGTTGTATTGGTGCCTATATTTTGGATCAGCAAACTGGGCAGATAGATAGTTTTAGTGCCCAAGCGGTGGTATTAGCTACCGGTGGCGCCAGTAAAGTTTACCTTTATACGAGTAATTCTGATGGTTCATCAGGTGATGGAATTGCCATGGCATGGCGCGCAGGCTGCCGTATCGCCAATATGGAATTTAATCAATTTCACCCCACCTGCTTGTATCACCCTAAAGCAAAATCATTTTTGATCTCTGAAGCTGTGCGTGGTGAAGGTGGCGTATTACGCTTAGCCAATGGCGACCGCTTTATGGAACGGTTTGACGAACGCCTTGAACTAGCACCCAGGGATATCGTAGCACGGGCTATTGACCATGAAATGAAGCGCTCTGGTGATGACTGTGTGTATTTAGATATCTCTCACCGCGGTAAAGACTTTATCTTAGAGCACTTTCCCACGATTTATGAGCGCTGCCTTGAATATGGCATTGATATTAGCAAAGATCCTATCCCCGTCGTACCTGCCGCTCACTATACCTGTGGCGGGGGGATGACTAACGAGCATGGTCTGACGGATATAGAAGGGCTATATGCCATAGGTGAAACCGCATTTACGGGTTTGCATGGCGCCAACCGTCTAGCCAGTAACTCCCTGTTAGAGTGCTTTGTTTATGCTCAGTCCGCTGCTAAGCATATTGTCGACACTTGGCCCGAAGAGCAATTTCAGCCTAGCATCAAAGCATGGGATCCAAGTAAAGTAACTGATTCTGATGAAGACGTGATTTTATCTCATAACTGGGACGAGCTTAGACGCTTTATGTGGGATTATGTCGGTATTGTAAGAACCAATAAGCGGTTAAAGCGAGCTCAGCATCGTGTCGATCTTTTACTAGCAGAAATTAATGAGTTTTATAGTAATTATCGGGTTACCAGTGATCTAGTGGAATTGCGTAATCTAGCTCTGGTCGCCAGTTTGATTATTGCTTCGGCGCAACAACGCAAAGAAAGCCGGGGACTACATTACACTCTGGATTACCCCCATACAGCCAGTGTCGCGCGTAATACAATCCTAACCCCTAATAACTATCATTGGGTATAACAGCAGGGCCCCAGCGACCCCAAACGCGCAAGCGACGCAGGGCCTCACTATTAGCACTGTCTGCTAGCAATACCCACCATAGCTTGTGCTGGGTATTGTTGTTGTCTTTATCCAAATCTTTACTGGTTAACTGCAAACGCAAAATAATCAACCCGGGGAGGAAGCGGCAACCACTCAGCAGCTTAGCATCATAAGTGCTGCCATTAGCAAGCCTAACTCGCCAGCCATTTATACTAATATGTATTTGCCGCAAACTGCTGGTCGTTTGCAATAGCGCATAACGGCGCAAGCAAATAACCAAGCGCCATAGAGAGAGTAATATAAAGGTTATAGTTTGCCACCAAGGCAAGTCAGCGGTAACACATATAACGACTAAAGTAAGCCAGCTTAATATGACTACCCTTTGCAGAATTAGGGAAGGTCTAAGTTGAAAATCTAGAGGCTGCATATTGTTGAATCCTTTCAACCATACTTGCAAGTTCTTGATCTGGGCACTTAGCATTGCCCATTAACCAAGCAAATATATCAGGGTCCTGCTGGGCCAGTAAACGAATATAAACTTGTTGCTCATGGGCGGCTAAATTTGCCAATTCATTGCGGGCAAAAGGCTCTAACAAAACGTCCAATTCCAGCATACCACGACGGCTATGCCATATCTGACGCTTTAATTCAGTTGCACTTAACACTTTATCGTCACCCATAAACTTGTGTTCCTAAACAATGACCCCATTTTAACGCAAAAGAACTGGTTATTTTAGCCGTTAAGACGGATAATCTTTGTAACCGAGGCCATTCAACCCTTTTTGAATAAATTGACTATGCAACACTGGCACGATTTTTTGCAACAACAAGGTTTTACTCTACTTCCACAAGGCGGCATAGAGGCTGCTGAAGCTGATGCAGCCACCTACCTAACTAGCTTATCTAATTATGGCAGCCTTAGTGTTAGTGGCCCAGATACGCACAAATTTCTGCAAGGCCAGTTAAGCTGCGATCTGGATAAACTGTCGTCGGAGACATGGCAGACTGGGGCATACTGCACTCCCAAGGGAAGCGTGATTGCCAATTTCGATTTACTACAACTCGATCAAACCTTGCATTTGCATATGGCGGCCGATGTGGTA
>MDSZ01267234.1_pt1 | contig 11738 bp, 8 predicted proteins | sample 811201 | NCBI WGS metagenome assembly MDSZ01 (sample SAMN05326647, study PRJNA326480) | marine metagenome | isolation source: seawater | place: Indian Ocean: North | collected 2010 | reverse complement strand
GACGCCATGCGCGCGGACGGAACTGCCGTCGACAGGCTTATCAAGGCTACGCGCTAACAGATTTGGGCACTATGCCTCCCGCAATTGCCGGACACGGATATGCTGTCGTGTCCGGATCAGCGGAAGCCTACCTGTCAGAGTTCTCTCGATAACGCGGATCCTGATCAATCGTCACATCAAAACCGCCCATGAAGAGATCGCCGATTTTCGTCGGCAACAGATTTTGAAGGCGAATACCCCAGGCCAGCAAAAACGGAAACGCATAGAACGGCTTGCGACGGTCGATGGCCCGTCGCATCAATGTGGCTGCTTTTGAAGCCGGCATTTCGAATGGTTTGGCACCGTTGTGGCGCGCAGACATCGGTGAAGTGATGAACCCCGGACAGATGATCGTCACGGATATGCCGAAGGGCTTCAACCAACCGCGAAGGGAATGCCCGTAGGCAATGAGTGCCGCCTTCGTGGCGCTGTAGCTCGGCATATCCGGCAAGGCACGCATTCCGGCCAGAGACGAGATAAGCACCAGTTGCCCCTGCCGGCGTTTTTGCATGTTGTCGACGAGGCCTGTGAGAGTGTTGACCACGCCTCGATAATTCACATCGATCTGCCGATCGCTGTCGGCATTCGTTTCGCGCGTTCGGTTGGGGCCGAGCCCTGCAGTCACACCAGCATTTGCAATGACCAGATCGACAGGATGCCGTGCATCCAGATCACTGAGGTAGCCATGCAGTGCTTCGCGATCACGAATATCGATGGCGCTGATTTCACCGTCTGCGCCAAGCTCGCGGATTTCCTTCAGCAGAGCTTCCAGACGCGCCTCGTCCCGGGCAATGAGGGCGAAATAGATGCCAGGACCAGCGTATTCACGAGCAAGCGCCTGCCCTATGCCGCCACTGGCACCGGTCAACACGATGACCTTTTGTGTTTCGCCTGCCATTCTTGCCTCTCCCATGAGGGTTAGATTCCAAGTTTTCTGCCTAGCCAGGACGAGTGCCGCTTGATCGCGGTCACCAGAAGGTGCCGCTTGTCTGTCCGCTGCTCCGCTAGCCGCGCAACCAAAAACTCCGGTGAGCATGGCAACAAGGAAACCGGGTCAATTGTGCGGGCATACTTCACGAGAGCCAGATAGACCAGCTCCGGCAAGGTGCGGCTTGTGCCCCTGCCTTCAATCTGGGTCAAATCCTCACAAAGGCCCCAGCCGGCATAAAAGGGCGCTCCGTGGACACACACCTTCTTGCCCCGCAGCAAAGCTTCGAACCCCGATAACGAAGAAAAAGTCTCGACACAATCGACTGCCTCTATGAGGTCGATGATATTCGCATCTTCGGCAATTTCATCGGCGTATTCCAGCGCGGTTTCACGGGGTACCTTGCCTTTGCGCAAACCGGTCTCAACATCGGGATGTGGCTTGAAAACCAGAAACGCCTCGGGATGACGGGCACGGGCGAGGCGAAGCAGATCGAGATTCACGTTCGGTGTGTTGGCGCAATCGATTGTCGCAGATCTGGATTTTCTGATTGCCGCATCGTCCGCAACCTGCCCCGGTACAAGGATCTTATCCTTGTTGGCCGGATAGGCAAATGAACGCGTCTTGCCGAAATTGTATTTGGAGACCCTGGCGCGAATGATCAGGTCGATCAAAGCTTCGCCCCGGTTCCGTTCTTCCGGTGAAAGCACGTACTCTTTCAGTAGCACCTCAAGCCGGCTGGGCCGAGAGGGGTCGTAGTAGATGCCGAGGTCATCGACCGCAAGCATAGCCCCTCTTGCAAGGCCTGCACCAAGACCGACGGAGCGCAAGAAACCGTCTTCTATGCGCGACAACTGAATCCCGTTTTGTATGCAGATCTGCTCGAACGCGGGATCGGTGCGCCCTGCCCAGGAATATATCCGCCCGCCGTCACTCCGTGCGGCTGAGACAGCGTCCTGTTGGGTTTCGTGAAACGTGACCGCCCCGCCTTTTCCGGAAAAGGTGGCGTTGATCGAAGGATGGTTCCAATACTGCGCGCCGTAACAATGGCCGGGCATGGCGTTGTCCTGCCACTGCTCCTGCATAAGCGAGTGGATCTCCAGCGCATCACCTGGGTGCAGAAGATCGCCTGTATAAGGTGAGAACCATGCAGTCCGGCAAGACAATATCCAGTTCAGCAGATCGTCGGTGGCTATCTGCTCAAGAGCGGCCCTGTTTTTGAGCTCGGTCCAGAACAACGCTCCCTCTTGTCGGACGTCGTCTCCGGCCAAAAGCCTTTGAAGCGAAAGACCTTCGGCTCCAGCAACCGCAGTTTCGCCCGCCGCGGAACAGGAGAGCGACTGCTCACGCCAGGTGCCTGCAAAATCGCAAACCGACGCAATATTCCGACCATGTGTGACGAACTGCCGGATTAACGTGTCACAGGCGACGCTCATCAAAGACCGTTCTTTCAGCTCAGTGCGGCTCACTGGCAAAAGAATTAAGCTGGAGGGCAGCCGCCGGGCTTGTGCAGGGGTCGGTCCTTCCAGGACCAGAAGAAGGCTACCTGTGACAGGCTTCATTCCGCTGAACGTATTAGCGTTTTTCAGCCAAACTGCCTGATAGGGATTGGTATCTGAACTCTCAAGGATCCCGCCCTCGTGAGCCGCCTGAAGCCGGGCTTCCAAAGGCCGAAGCTCCGGGTCGACAATCTTCAACGCCGATTTATGCCCCTTCAGCCAACCGATCACAACGGCACTCCGAGCGCACGTGCCCTGGCGAGCCTGGGAGGAGGATCGACATAGGCTCCGAAGGCGTTCAAGTCTCTATTGGCAATCTTTTCGGCAATGTTTTTCGCCGCAACTGCGACGCCTTCCGAATTGTGGATCGACCCTCTCACCTGCGTTGAAGCTGCCAGCGCTTGAACGTAAGTGAGGAGAAGGTCACGATCCGGCTGATCTGGATTATTCCAGAAACTCGCCAGATCACCCTGGTGGGTCAGGCCGGCAATATCGTAGTGGGCCGGCACCAGCGTCTTCACCGGCACGCCAGCTTGCAAGGCTTCCAGCCCGGCAGTGGAATTCAGCGTCACGACCCCGAGCGCCTGCTCGAACGGCTTTGCAAGGCCGCCGCCATCGAGAAAATGCACCCTGTGCTGCAAGCCGAAGCGGTCTGCAAGTTGATTGGCAACACCCGGCCAGTCTTCGAAGCCGACATCGAGAGGGTGGCTCTTCAGAACCAGATGAACGTCGTCATCTGCCACTTCGGTCAAGGAGCGAAAAACGACTTCCAGAACCTCTTCAAAACTGTGGAACGGAGAATGTCTGCGTAACTGGAAATCTCCCTCCAGCTGCAACGGCAGCACGTAATAGCGAACCGCCTTCTCCTGCAATTCCGCAAGCTGGTGTTCTGCTGCCCTGTTCCTCCGCTTTTCCGTCAACAGCCTGACTGCTCCGCGCAGATATTCCGCGACCGGGGAATAGATCGTGTGCCGCTGATAGGCTGGATAGAGCGGCTTCAGGAAGACATTCGTCAGGTTATAAACCACGTCAGGCGCTGTCTGGAGCCAGAAGCTGGAGGGATAACGCGGGGAGAGATCCATCGGCCCTGCTGTCTCGGCTATGCGCCTTATCGCAGCCGGTTCGGAAGGAAAGTGACTGAGCGTGGACAAACCGGTTCGCTCCAGCGTCATCCAGCCGGGCCGCAATGCCCCAAGTTCTGTCACGGCAACATAAACGCCTAACTGGACTGCCTTTTCGATAGCAAGGCGATGGTAAAGGCGCTGATCCCCATGAAGAACGAGATCTGTAATCTCGTGTTTGCGCAGATAGTCTTCTATGTAAGCCGGCCATTCGGATGGCTGCCCCTTGAAACTGACACAACCCTTTCCGTGCCAATGTAGCCAGTCACCAGCGCAGAAATTGATCCGGTGAACATCAAACCCGAGGGCTTTGAGGCAATCACCCGTTTGCTTGTAGAGCGGAGATAACGGTCCCTGCAGAAATAAGACCCGTCTTACGACGTTTGGGCGAGTTTCCGTTGCCACAGACGGCTCAACCGCGCCAGACATGTGTCCACCGTTCAGTTTTGCCGCGCCGTTCCAGTTGTTCGGAGAAGGTCGTCGCGATCCCTCTCGCCTGAGCCTTTTGCAAACGAGGCGGCATTTCACAGAAGGCTTGCGGCAAATTAACCGTGTCCGCAATCATCCGTTCCGCCATCATGTCGGCAGCCGCCTCTCTGCCTTCCTTGGTGTAGAAACATCCCTTGACCTGAATGGACGCGGCAAGCAACCGCTCAAGCGCATCCAGCAGATCCTGATCGGGCATCGTCGGGTTGCGCCAGAAATCATCAAGAGGATTCTGGCACGTCAGCCCTGCGATATCATAAAGTGCGATGCCGAGAACCTTCGTGGGGCAATTCGCCCTGAGGGCATGAAGACCGGTGGTGCTGTTGATCGTCAAGGAGCCTGCTGCGTGTTCCAGTAGCCGGTTCAGGTTGCCACCATCCACCAGAACCACACGCTTCTTGACCCGGTATTTCTTGGCGAGCGTCCGCAGGATTCGCCCCCAAGGCTCCATGCCATTGTCCAGAGGGTGGACCTTGAAGACAAGGCGCGCCGCGGCAGGTGCGTTTTCTGCAAACGACTTGATAACCTCCTCCGCAGCATCCGCAATATGGTCATACTGGGAGTTATAGCGCAGCTGATAGTCGCTCTGAAGCTGAAGAGGAAAGACGTAGTATGGCAGGCCAGTCGCAATAATGTCGTCAATCACGTGGTGGGCGTGCCTGTTGCGGCTTTTGGCGAGCGAGAATCGCGGAATATTGCTCAGGTAGTCGATCAGCGGATGATAGAGCTTGTCACGGACATACCTGGGATATGACAACGCGAAGATCACGTTGGACATATTGTAGGTTACCTCGTTCACCGCTTCGTTGATGAACGGATACTTGTAGAGTGCCTGCCGGTCGATATCCGGAAGGCTGCTACCTACCTTCATGATGAGTTCCGGATCATCCGGAAACCGGGAGTGCGCGGACATTCCGCAATGCTCGAGCGTTATCCAGTCCGGACGCAGATAGCCGTTCTCAAAGGTCAGACACGTTATGCCGAGTTCCGCTCCCACTTCCGCCGCTGCGACATGATAAGGCACACGATCCGCGTAATAGACGATGTGGGTAATCTTCTGGTCGAGACAGTAGGCTCGAAGCCAGTTGGGCCAGTTTCGCAAGGAACCGCGATAGGATGTACATCTGCGGTCGTGCCAACCGATCCAGTCGCCGGCACACAGGTTCACCCGGCGTGTGGACGCCCCTGCTTTTTCAAGGCTGTCGGCAATGGTTCGCGCAAAAACGCCAGGCGGCCCTTGCAGAAACAGCACCACCATTGAACTGACTGAAACCATGCAATCTGCCAACCTACCGGCTTTAACGGCCCACGATGTTTATCTGAGCCGTTAAATCTTCGTACGGCAACTGTTAATCCGTGATGTTACTTACCACAGAGTAGTTGCTGATGAGCGGAGCGATGATTTGCAGGAACTTGCCAAGCTCAGCAGTCGGATGGTTCGAAACGAACAGGATATCCTTGTCCCGCATTTCGAATTTCTGCGACATGAAGAAACCCTTCGGATCGCGAAGGCTCAGCTTGTAGACAAGAGGAACGCTCTGACCCGTCAGCTTGTCCGCAAGAAGAGGCTTGAGCTTTCGCACAAGCGCAGCATCTTCGAAGCGGAACAGGAACACACCGTTTGCATCCGCGCGGTCATCCCGCAAACCACCCACCGTCGCCAGGGCCTCGGCCATCGTGACGGTCTTCGTCCTGAACGGAACGAGCTGGTTTGCCTTGAGGGCACCGAAAGCAGAGAAAGTACGCGGGCGATGCGACAGAAGAATGTTGTCGTTCGGCGCGATCAGAACGTTGTTTTCCGGATAATCGATCAGGTCTTCCAGACGGGTGGTACCGGCGCGGTTGCCGCGCTTCAGCGTAACCACGGTCTCATAGGTCGCGTCGCGCGCGCCACCTGCCTGCGCAACGAGGTCAAGCAGGCGAGTATTTCGCAGCGGCAACGGATAAACGCCGGGCTTGGCGACATCGCCGACGACAACCGCGGTTGAGCTCAGCTTGTCTCTGAGGGAAATCAGAACCTGCGGCTCAACGGCCTTGCCAACGAGTTTCTGCTGCACCGACTGGCGCAAGCCCTCAATGCTGAGGCCTGCCGCCCGTATACGGCCAGCGTACGGCACGAAGATATAGCCGCTCTCGTCAACAACGGATGGAATGTTGCTCGACCCGCCACCGCCACTGCTGAACAGGCCGTCTGGCGACGCTTCCCAGATAGTGACATTCAGCGTGTCGCCAACGCCGAGGAGTGTTGAAGACCCGCCACTCCCCACTCCGTGGAACTGGTTGGCGAAAGCAAGTGGGCGGTAATTCTTGATGGTGTCAATGTTGGACGGCTCGACAACGACGACGGTGTAATCCCCCGTCTGCGCGCTGGTTTCTACATCTTGCGACGAAATATTTATCGCAGCCGGGCCCTCGCCCGGCAGGGCGGAGCATCCAAACAGAACTCCGGCAGCCGCCAATACTGACAAAAAACGCATTAGTACCCAATCCACCCAAATTGCTGCCAAGTCTGGTAACACCCTCTTGCAAGGTTGTCCAAGACGCATCGCAGCTTTCCCCGGGAGAAACCTCCCAGCTGTGACTTTGCTGTAACACTACACCGTCTTTTCCTAGTGAATTGATAAATTTCCAATTTATCGTCTTCTGTTCGGCATGTGAGCGTCGATAATCGAATTCAGCGTCAGAGCTTCCAACATCTGTCTTCGGGGTATCTTATGACCGCCAGCAACCGGCATAACGACATTAAAAACATTAAAATTCTCTCGTCAGAATTAACAATCTGGCTGCGGGATTCGGCCTTGCCGCTCTGGTCAACTGCCGGTATCGACTCGCAAACAAAAACCAGTCTTGACGTTATCGACCTCAAAACTGGTGCCGGCCTTCCGGTCACGCGGCGCGCGCGGGTCGTAAGCAGGCAGATCTATTCCTTTCTGGAAGGCAAGAAGCTCGGGTGGACAGGACCAGCCGAGGAATTAGCAACCGAACTTTATGGCTGGTATACGAGCACGTTCCTGATGCCGGACGGACACTACGCCTCTTGTGTTGACACGAATAACACCGTCACAGACACGAGTTTCGACCTCTACAATCAGTCTTTTTCCCTCTTTGGCTTCGCCAAGCTGGCAGCGGATCTTCCCGCCTGTAAAACCAGCGCAAGCGAACACGCCGACAAGCTGCTGGACCATCTGATGACGGCCTATCGTCATCCGGAAGCAGGATTTCAAGAAGCCTCTCCCGCGAAGAAACCGCTTTGCTCCAATCCGCACATGCACATGTTCGAAGCGTGCCTCGCATGGGAAAAAGTCTCTTCGGATACGGCCTGGGCAGACCTTGCTGATGAAATCGCCGAACTTGCCCTGACGCGTTTCATCGACCCGGTTTCAGGCGGGCTTCGAGAATTCTTCAACAGCGACTGGACCCCGTTTGACGGTGACAAGGGCCGTGTCATGGAGCCCGGTCACCAGTTCGAATGGGCCTGGCTCCTGACAAGATGGGGGCAATCGAGAATGGATGCGGGCGCCCTGATTGCAGCGCGGCGCCTCTATGACATTGCATGGACCTACGGCATAGATGAAAGCCGCGGTGTCGCCTTCATGGCCTTGAACGACGATTTTTCCGTCCGTGACCCCATGGCACGCCTGTGGGGACAGACGGAATGGATCAAGGCCGCCGTCGCTCTGGCAGAAGTTTCAACCGGCGCGGAAAGGGATGCCTACCTGTCGGATATTCCGGAAGCCGTCCAGGCACTGAAGGTCTATTTTGCAGATGTCCCCGCCGGCTTGTGGCGAGACAAGCTTTCTCCCAACGGAACCTTTGTCGATGAACCCGCACCGGCAAGTTCGCTCTATCACATCGTTTGCGCCATCTCGGAACTTCACGATTTCGCAGAATCACTTTGACCGGGCAGTCCGCGTCAAAAAGGCGTGCATGGCGAAACCAGAGCAGTAAAAGACGCATTCGGCCTTTTTCATTTCGATACAGAGCTCTATAGCTTGTCGCCGGTTAAAGAAGACGTGCGACCAATGAGGAGGCCGAATGCCCAAGGCTCAGATCATCGATGGCAAGGCTATCGCGGAAAGTGTCAGGCAAGAAATCACCAACCGGGCAGCCAAGCTGCTGGAAACCAGCGGCAAACGCCCCGGTCTGGCGGTCGTCCTGGTGGGTGAGGATCCTGCCAGCCAGGTCTACGTACGCAACAAGGACAAGGCCGCCGAAGCTTGCGGTTTTCACTCCGTGAAACACACGCTCGCTGCCGACACCAGCGAGGACGCTGTGCTGGCACTTGTCGACCAGCTCAACAACGACCCTGATATTCACGGAATTCTGGTGCAGCTGCCTTTGCCGGGACATATCGACGAGAGCAAGGTGCTGCGCCTCATCCGTCCGGAAAAGGATGTCGACGGTTTCCATCCTGTCAATGTTGGACTGCTGACTGCCGGAGAACGGGACAGTGCGCTGGTGCCCTGCACACCTGCCGGTAGTCTGGTGCTGTTGAAGCGCACACTCGGCGACACGCTCTCGGGTCTCAACGCAGTCGTGGTGGGCCGATCCAACATCGTCGGCAAACCCATGGCGAGCCTTCTGCTTCAGGAAAGCTGCACTGTCACGATCGCTCACAGCCGCACCAGAGACCTGCCGGACGTCGTGCGTTCCGCAGACATCGTCGTCGCGGCGGTCGGTCGGCCGCAGATGATCAAGGGCGATTGGATCAAACCGGGCGCGACCGTTATCGATGTCGGCATCAACCGAATCCCGGCTCCGGACCTGGGTGAAGGCAAGGCTCGCCTGGTTGGCGATGTGAACTTTGCAGAAGCAGCAGAGGTTGCAGGTGCCATAACACCGGTTCCCGGCGGCGTTGGTCCAATGACGATTGCCATGCTGATGGTCAACACCTTGACGGCTGCTCGCCGTCTGCTTGACCTTCCGGAGGAAGAAGCGCTTTTTTGAGTAATAACCGGCCGGCACGAAAGCGCGCGCAAGAATATTTTCGCGCGTTCTTGCGGCACATTCACTAAAGTCTTGTGCCACCTTCTCTCTTGAACTCGTTCCGGCGCCATGGTCTATCGTGTTTGTATTCGCTTAACCATGGCCCTTTAAGGTGCGTAACGTAGGGGCTGCAAACGCAGATGGTTGAATTGCGCTGTTATCAGATGCAATTCGGCTGACCAATTAAACAGGCGGCAGTGAGTGAAGGGTCTACCGTCTTGCAAGTCCGGCAGGTTCGCCGGCAAGCGTTTCAACGCATTTTCCTCATTGGCAGCCTGGTTGGCTGGCGGTGTTTCTTTTGTTGCCTTGCGCCCGGCTGGTGCTGGGTTGGCCTGTGCCCTTCTTCTTGCTGCTCCCCTTCCCGCAAATTCCTTTGAAATATTCGGCTGGAAGTTTTTCGAATCGGCGGAAGACGAAGCCAACGCTGTTCCCGATCCCCTGCCCTACGAGGCAGACCTGACAATCTCCAATGGTGCGGATGATCTCACCAAGGAATTGAAAGACGCCTCGCTGCTGGTACAGCAACAGGAAAAGCCTCCCTCCGGCGAGGCAGGCCTGCTCGCACGCTCTCTTTCTGATCGTGAACGGCTGATCGCCCAGCTTTATGCCGATGGCCGCTACGGTGGAACTGTCGATATCACGCTTGCGGGCATTCCGCTTGAAACCGCTCTTGAACAAAGTGATTTGCCTGACGCTCGGCCGGTGAAGGTTGAGATTCTGGTCAATCCGGGGCCGGTCTTCACCTTCAGCAATATCGACGTTTCGTCCCAGGACGGCGATCTGTCCACCGACCCGTCCTTCTGGGGCCTCGCGAAAGGCGAGGTCGCTGCTTCCGGCAAGATCCTGACGGCGGAAAAGCGCATGATCGCGGTTCTGCGCGATCGCGGGTATCCGAAGGCGCGGATTGCTGAACGCCGGATAACGGCGGACCATAGCACCAACACCCTCGCCGTGGCGCTGATCGCCGATGCGGGCCATCAGGCACGTTTCGGCCCGGTCTCGGTCAAAGGTACGGAAGTCACTGACCCGGATTTCGTCGTCCAGCAGGCAATGCTTCCGGTCGGAGGCGTCTATTCGCCTGAAGACCTGGCCCGTGCACGCAAACGGCTCAACGAACTCGGCATCTTCTCGTCCATCCGGCTCGTGGAAGGGGAAATCGAAGGCCCAGACGGCACCATGCCGGTCACCATCGAGGTGAGCGAGCGCAAGCGCCACGTGATCGGTGCCGGTGCTTCCTGGTCCAGTACCGAGGGCTTTGGTGTCGAATCCTATTGGCGCAGAAGAAATCTCTTCGGCCGGGGCGAATTGCTCTCTGTTGAAGGGTCCGTTGGCAGGATCGGCAACGAGAGCGTCCTCGACATGGAGTACTCGGCGCGGATTGCCTTTGAAAAGCCAGGCGTTTTCGGCCCGCTTACCAGCTTTTCGACCAGCCTGCAGGCACGCCAGGAACATCCCGACGCCTACAAGAGCCGGTCGATTACCTATGACGCCTATCTCAACAGGGAATTTTCCGAGCAGCTGAAAGGCCGCGCGGGCGCCGAGGTCTTTTACGCCAATGAAGAAGACGCCTTCGGCGATGGCGACTATCTGCTGGTTGGACTGCCGGCGGACCTGACCTTCGACAACCGTGATGACAAGCTCAATCCGTCCAAGGGGATTTTCGCAGCCCTGTTTGCGGAGCCCGCTTACGATACCCTGAACAGCAACGCGATGGGTTTCATCAAAGGCACTGTTTCCAGTTACTATGCGCTCGATCAGGCCAAGCGTTTCATTCTTGCGGGCCGCGTCTCCACAGGGTCGATCCTGGCGCCGTCCGTGGAATCGGTTCCCGCCAGCCGGCGGTTCATCGCCGGTGGTGGCGGGTCCATCCGTGGCTACGCCTATCGCAACGTCGGTCCACGCAAGGATGGTGAAGTTACCGGTGGACGCTCAATTATCGAGCTTTCCGGTGAAGTTCGCGTCATGGTAACCGAAACCATTGGAATCGTTGGATTTGTTGATGCAGGTAATGCATACGAAGACAGCATTCCCGATTTTTCCGAGAGCCTGAAGGTGGGCGTTGGCGCTGGTCTGCGCTACTTTACTCCAATAGGCCCGCTGCGAGTCGATGCTGCGGTGCCGCTGGATCCGGGACAGGATGACCCGGACTTCGCCCTTTATGTAGGTTTGAGCCAGGCGTTCTAACGCAGATGCGTTTTCTGAAACTTTCCTTGCGAATCTTCGGATTCCTGATCGCGGTTGCGATTGCTATTCCCGTCCTCGCGCTTTGTGCCCTGCAAGTGCCGGCGGGCCGCACCTTTGTGTCCAGCGTCGTCAGCACGCTTGCCTCGTCCGACAATCAGACCATCACGATTGAAGAATTGTACATCAGCTTTGGGCTGAAGGCTGAAGTCGGCAAGGTCTCCCTGGCCGACAAGGAAGGAACCTGGCTGAACGTCGAGAACGTTGCCGCCGACTGGCATCCCATGCGGCTCCTTGCCGGCAATCTCGATATTTCTTCTCTCACCGCATCCCGGATAGATCTGGAAAGAACACCTGTCCAGCCACCGGCTGAAGAGGTGGCAGTGACCGAGGAGAGCAACTCATCGGGCGGTGTATCGCTGCCATTTAACGTCACTCTCGAACGTCTGGGCTTTGACGAAATCAACCTCGGTGCTCCCCTGCTGGGAGTACCTGTCT
>MDSZ01228795.1_pt1 | contig 11738 bp, 6 predicted proteins | sample 811201 | NCBI WGS metagenome assembly MDSZ01 (sample SAMN05326647, study PRJNA326480) | marine metagenome | isolation source: seawater | place: Indian Ocean: North | collected 2010 | reverse complement strand
TTCAGTAACCTTACCATATAAACTTTTGTCTACTATCATGTAGTTAATATAAACAAAATATTTGACATGGTAAAATTATAGTAAAGCTTTTAGTACTGAATGTTTGTTTGGTCCATGCTTAGAACCGACCATTGGTCCCTTACCAGGATGAATATGATATCTACCAACATATCTTTTACCATCTGGAGTAACTAAATATTTACCATCTGAATATAAATTTTCATCTGTATCTGGAGCAGTATATTGTAATAAATCTTGTACTAGTGGAAATAATTCAGGTATATCTTCTAATAGTATTTCTGCCTGTTGAAAGTTTCTTTCGTAAATACCTTGTCTTATTTCTACATCGCCAGCACCATAAATTGAAAATAAAGGACCTGTTATGTACCATGTTGTTTTTGCAACTTTATAGTTTGAATTATATGGATTAGATCCTTTTTTATATGCTTTGAATTGGTTTTCATCTATCTCATAAACTCTACCAGTATTTCTCTGTAATAGTAAGAATCTGGTTAGCTCACCTTTTTCAATATCTTTTTTAGACGGTTGTGGTAAAAATGCTTGAGGTTCATTTATGTTTTTTATCTCTAGAGTTTTATCTCCTATAGTTCTCCAAATATTAGTATATTCTCTATTTAGTTCTACACTATATTCTAATTTTTGCTCTGGAAATATTTCAACGGCTTGATATGAATATTTACCACCTTCAAAATACTTTTTCTTTTTTAAGTCAAAGAAATGGTAATAACCTTCAAAAGGAGTACCATCACCGTAAAAGAATTCTCCAGGCTGAGCATAGAGATTCTCTTTTAACTTCATTTGTTTTGGTCTTCTATATATAGTCATAATTTATCCCTATGGAGTTTTTCGCATAAAGCCACAAGCTAGAGTAGTTTTCCAATCAGAATTATCTAAAGCTTGTTCTACCTTTGTTATTTGAAAACAATAACCATCATACTGGCTAGGAAGATAATCTGTTGTTATTAAGTTTCCAAAGGTAAATCCTCCTATACCATCTAATTCTACATCTAATGTTATTGGAAGAGGTACAACTCTAGGTCCTGCAACTGGATCTGTTTCTCCTAATGCTAAAGTCTTTGCACATCTTTTTGCAGCGCCTGTAGATTCAGGACTTATTTCTTTACCTAAGTTTTTGAAAATATCTTCTAGTTTTGCTTGTTCTGGCTCATCATTTTTTTGTTCGTTTTTAGGATTACAGTTTTCTTTTGTATCTTGGTCTGCACATTCTGATGAAACTCTAATTGAATCCTTAAATGTATCAGTTACTCCTTCAGTCCATAACGATATTCCACCACTTTTGTTTCCTCCACCTTTACCATTAGTATTATTTGCACCATAAGTTATTTGTGCTCTAAAGTCTGGATCTGATTCTGTTTGTGTACTAACATTACGTGCTATACTATCTTTACCGTATGCAGGTATAGTTAAAACTGATGGTACACCGGATTGTGGACTTTTATCAATATCTAACCATTGTACTATTGATTCTGCTTGTGGATGAGGTACCATTGTAAAGTTCCAAAAACCTCCACATGCTTCTGTAACTCTATCTAATACTCTCTTTACATAAGTACTTGCTCCATCATCTTTACCTAAAGCATTAAATTCTTCTTCTAACATCTGAATGTTCAATAATATACCTCCTAAATATATTCCATCAGGTGCTTGAGCAGATAAACTACTAAAGTCACCAGAAATTTTATTGAAACTTGAAACAGTTAAATCTGTATATGTACTTCCTGGTATAAGACAAACACTAGGGTCTCCACTTACAACATCTGTTACTCCTCCTCTACAAACTGAATGATTTGAATAAAACAATCCCTCATAGCTATTTCCACTATTAGCTACAGATCCATATCCTGTTCCACAAACTGTTGATGCTTTAGCTCTGTCTATACCATCGTCACCCGCATCATCTGTAATAGGCATTATGTTATGATTAACTACATATTCTTCAAAACATTCAAAAGTAATAAAGTTTAATTGAAGTGTAGCTGAACCTAATCCGAATGGCCATTTACTTTCATCTGCTCCAGATTGGTCATCAGCTGCATCCGCATTCATACCAACTCCGCATACTACACCTCCTATGGTCAATGTTTGTTCATCTTCCATACATTGTTCTTTCATAGATTCTAGAGTTTGAAGTACATTAAATGTTGGTCCTTTTTCTGCTTCATCTTCCTTTGCATCTTCAGGGCAAGAACAATCCTTTGTTGCAGCTTTAGCTGGCATTGCAGCAACATTACCTGCCATACTTGTTAGAGTGCATTCACATTCAAAAGATCCATTTGCACCTATTGCCCAACTAAAATCTGTTACCTGTCCTCTTATTACATCCATGCAAGCTTCATAACTATCTCTATGGGCCTTTATTTTTTTGTAAAAATCGGGATCTGGTAAACTACATCTACTATCAGCAAAGCCAGCTGCTGCCACTGTAGTGCCTGAAGTATCTACACTCCATCCCCATTCTACAGTTACAGTTCTTCCATAAGTTAAAAATGCAACTGCAAGTTCTGAAAAGTCATCCTTTGTCCAACAAACAAATTTTAATGTTGCCTCTTTGAATCCACCATGTGTACCTTCTTCTGTAGTATTGAAGTTTGTAATTCCTGGTTTAGGTCTATTGTCAGAATGATATAAATCACTTAAGTTTTGAGGTTTTCCGGTATCTCCTAAAGTTTTACCAACATAAGTTGATGCACAAGAATATGCTCGTACCCATGGCTTTCGCTTGGTCATCCAAGATAAATATTGTCCTCTTGTACTACCTCCACCAACATTTTTATTTGCTGTAGATCTATTTGTTATTGCCGTCGACGTTGTTGCGTCTACATCTTCGCATGCCCCATAACCTGTATTTGCCATCTTATCTCTCCGAATTTAGATTGAAAAATTCTTGCATAATATTACTAGTATTTAGAGGTATTCTCAACCTTATTCCTGGTTCTACAGCTATACCTCCATGTATAAGATTATTTGCCTTTGCTATAATCCAATATAGAGTAACATCTCCATAAAATTCATGAGCTAGACTATCAAATCTATCACCTATTCTTGTTTCAATAAATATATCTTCCGGGTCTCTTGGTATTTTAGGATAAACAGTCGTTGTATATGCAGTTCTTTCTGGAATAGGTAGTCTTTTATCAAACTCACCACGAAGTCTTGACCTTTTATCTTTAATTTTTCTATTTGATTGTTGTTCGTATCTCTTCATAATATTATTCTTTATGGTGTTCTAAATGGTACTGCAGCTCCACCTGGTCCTGCTAGATCTATTTCTCCACCAGTTTTAGTTGTTACGACTCCAAAGAAGTCTGAACTTGTTGATAGTAGATTATCATATTGTGAAGTTATTATATCTCCAGCTACAGATACATCTATATAATACGGTAGTTGTCTACCCGGATCTATATCCCATGGTGATTGCTCATTCATAACATAATTAAGATTGTTAATAAAGCATAGTTGATTACTAAAATAATTACCTATAGTTATTCTATTCATAGGTCCTTGAGGTTTACCATCATTATATGTTGGTGCAGTTTTTTGTGCCAATCTATTTAATTTTAGATACATAGCTTCTAGTTCTCTAGCTGTAAAAGCTGCTACTGAAAACTCTAAAGAAAAGTCAACTGCAAATTTGCTCATAAGTTTTACGTCTGTTAATCTTCCCACATACTCAACATTTTGAAACTCTGGTTTAATATTATGTGAGAAAGATTTTAAGTATGACCTAAACTGTATACCAGCAATAACAAGTCTACATAAATCATCTTCTTCAGATGATGCAAGCTGAGTTGTAGTAGACTTACCTGGTTCTGTAAATGCATTTAGTAATATTTTATCTCCTATTTCATTATCACCTGCATCTTTAAGAACTGCTTCTCTATCACTTCTATCTACTCCTCTTTCACCATAATTTTGGCCAAGTTTAGCTTCTCTAGGTGCATTTGCATATTCACTATCAGTTTGAAAAGTTTTATTTGTATTGTCTAAGTCTTCTCTAAAGTCTCTTATAGAATTTTTGCCTAATTGTTCAGATGGTATGGTGCCATAAGCATATACTTCATAGCTTGCAAGATTACCAAATGTAGGTCCATAAGGTTCTGTACCATCTTTTTCTACAAAATTAGTTACTACTTGTTCTACTTTATCTCCAGGTAGGTCATTATATTTTTTTAATCCTGCAGGTGTTATATCACCTTTATTTTCATCTAGTATTTTTGCCATTCTAGACGATTCAAGAACATCTCTTTTTGTATTATCAACCTTTAAATCGTCTGGAGAAGATAATGGGAATCTTTCTACGATTACCTGGTCTCTATTATTTTGACCAGCTGGATTATCTCCTGAACCAACTCTTTGACCATCTGCATAACCGGCTTCTGTAAAGTATGCGTTACCTGCAACTATAAATTGACCTCCAGCATCTTTAGCAAAAGTAGACATATCATTATAGTTTGCAGCTGGATTATCACCAGATGTATGTATAGAATTATCGTTATCTTCAGTGTTTATTTGGTCAGAATATGGTGCAGTAGGTGATGAAACCATAACTGCATTGTTAGGATTTGACTTTAATCCTTTATGTGTATCATCTACATCTGAAATTAAAGAGCCTACACCTTTTTCATAATTTGTAAGAACTATTTTTGATTGTGCCCAAGTTCCATTACTTTCATTATGTTGACCTAGTGGTATACCAGAAGTTGAACGTCGAATAGTTGTACTACCGATACCATATATTGAGTTAGGTCCTGCAAGTCCACTTAAAAGGTCTATTTCACCAGAAGGTACAATACCAGGTATAAAGTTTTCTAGAACACCTACTTTATCAGCTGCAGCTCCTACAATATTACTATTAAAGAATCCTGATAGAGCTCCTCCTGCTCCACCTAAAATTGAACCTAGCGCAGCCTTTGGATCTGCAAGTATATTTAATCCTCCTGTACCATCATTTGATAGTCCTACTTCTAAGTCTCTATGTAATTTTACAAGTCTATTACCAATTGGTGACGCTGGTTCTTTTTTAATATCAAACCTACCAACCTCAGTAACTACATTTTCATAGTAATTTGTTTCAGGTTCTAGTGGTCCAAGTCCATGTCGTATTAAACCTAAAGTACCGACTGGCGCTACGTTTGCAACTATTTGAGCAAGTGTAGATAAACCTAAAGGATATATTCTGGTTGTACGAGCAAAGAAACCAACACCATCTATTCCTGCAGCTGTTTCAACTTTTGGATTTGTTAATTGTAGTCCAATCTGTTTTGCTACAAAAAGAAGACCGGTAGGACTTATTAAAAATTTACCTATTCTTAGTGTATCATTTACAGTTCTAATTACACGAGATACTATACCACCTCTAACTAGACCATCTTGTCCTTTGAAGCTTCTCAATGCTACATTATCATTTGCAATAACTTTACTATTGATATATGGCTGACCTAATTCTGATGTGAATCCATCGAATCTATGAAAAGCTTCTGCTCTAAGATCGAATTTATTATATTGTTCTAATAGTTGACTTTTACCTGAAGAAATAGTATTTCTAGTTGTATCTATTCCATCATCTGTTAGTGTTCCACTTGCTCCTGCACCTGTAACTAAGAAACCTCCTGGAGTTGTAAATGTTTGTGGTGTTCCAGTAATTCTAGAGTAATTTTCCTTTGTAAATCTATAAGATCCTCTTGGAGAAGGTCCATCAGGAATAGTATATGTAAAATTACCAGGACTACCTGCTATTCCTATTAGGTCACTTTCTCCTAAGTGTTTTTTATCTGGAGTAAAGCCATTTGCATCAACATTTAATATATTATCTTGAAAGGCTAGTGTTCCTAATCCTTGTTTACCATTATATTCAAACTGACCTGTACCAATTGTTGGAAGGCCTGATATTCCTGTAAAGTCTGTTAGTAGTCCTTTTCCACTAGCTTTACCAGTAAAGAATCCGTTTTGTACATCATTTGCAAATCCGTCTCTAACTTCTAATTGACCTGTTGGTTTTTCCGGTGTAGCTTCAAATGGTATAGGTTCTACAGTTGTTTTTTCTAATGTAGCCGCAAGTGCACTAACCTCTGCAGTTGGTTTTTCTGGTGTAGATTCAGGACCTATAACATCTGGTGTAGTTTTTTCAGGTGTTGCTTCAAGACCTATAACATCCGGTGTTGTTTTTTCCGGTGTTGGTTCAAAAGGTACAGGCTCTGGCATTGTCTTTTCTACTGAACCCATAACTCTTAAATCAGGAGTTGTCTTTTCAGGCGTAGCTTCAGGTCCAACAACCTCTGCAGTTGGTTTTTCTGGAGTTGCTTCAGGACCTATAACATCTGGTGTAGTTTTTTCAGGCGTTTGGGCTAGTGCTGCAACATCTGGAGTTGTCTTTTCAGGTGTAGCTTCAGGTATAGTTACCTCTGGTGTTGTTTTACCTGGAGTATTTTCAAACGGTGGTAAATTAGGGGTTGTCTTATCTGGTGTTTCTAATAAACTACTAACTTCAGGTGTTGTTTTTTCTGGAGTTTCAGACAGTAATGATACTTCCGGAACTGTTTTTTCAGGTGTATTTGCTAATGCCGATACTTCAGGTGTTGTCTTTTCTGGTGTTTCTAATAAACTACTAACCTCAGGTGTTGTTTTTTCAGGTGTATTTGCCAAAGCTGATACTTCTGGAGTTGTCTTTTCAGGAGTATCCAATAAACTGCTAACTTCAGGTGTTGTTTTTTCAGGTGTAGCTTCTATAGAACTAACATCAGCCGTAGGTTTTTCTGGTGTTTCTGCTAGATTACTTACCTCTGCAGTTGGTTTTTCAGGAGTATCTAATAAACTACTAACCTCAGGTGTTGTTTTTTCAGGTGTTGGTTCTATTATAGAAGTATCTCCTGTTGGCTTTTCTGGTGTTGGTTCAATAGAGTTTACGTCTGCAGTTGGTTTTTCAGGAGTTGCAGCTAATGGTTCTATTGTTGGTACAGTTTTTTCAGGTGTAGCTGATAATTTTTCTATTGTAGGAGTAGGTTTATTAGGAGTTTCTCCAAATGTATTTACCTCAGGTGTTGGTTTTTCTGGTGTTGCAGATAGATTTGTTGTTTCTACAGGAGAAGTTGGTTCAATAGTTAAATCTACCGAATTTACTTCTGGTGTAGGTTTATTTGGAGTTGCAGGTAAAGAATTTACAGTAGGTACAGTTTTTTCTGGAGTTGGATTTGCTGCAGAAACTGTTGGTAAATTTTTATCTGCTCCTGATTCTGTTGTTATCTTAACTATATCTGGTGTTGGTTTTTCTGGTGTTTGAGATAGTGCATTTACTTCAGGAGTTGGTTTAGCTATATTAGCTTTAGGTGACTGAACTTCTGGTGTACTTTTTTCAGGAGTACTACCCATTTTATTAGGTGAACGATCTTCTCCTAATAAATCAGTCAATGATTTTGTACTGAATCTATTACTAGCTTTTTTCATCTATTAAGTCCCCATCCCTTTAGGTGCTCTTTTACGAGCTACTGCAGTACCTACTTTTCTACCATCTATTTGTAATACTGGTTCATAATCTTTAGCATTTATTACTGCTATAAGTTCATCCATCTTAGCAATTAAAGCTTCATTACTTCCACCACCTTCATTATTACCACCTCCACCACCAATACCACCTAGTAAACCTGTACCTCCAAGTAGTGCAAGGGCTGGAGCTGCTATTGCCAACATTGCAATAGTTCCTTTATATTGTGAAACTTCAGCTAGACCTGCCGCTATTGAACTTAATCCTGTACCGACAGAGGTTAATCCATCTGCAGTTGCTACCATTAAACTTAATCCTGCGGCTAGTGCTATTACTGGTAATGATGCAAATAATGCAGCGGCTCCAAACATAAATACACTTGGTGTTGCAAATAATAGAGATGCTCCAAGAGTTGTTATTGCTGCTGATAATCCTAGTATCATAGGAAATTGTTGTGCCATTTCTAATAAAGGTACTTTTACCGCTTGTAAACCTGCTCCTAGTACTTTACTAGCTTCTCCTAATAAATAAACAGCCGGTGCTGCATAATATGATGCAGTTCCAAATGCAAATAAAGGATAAGTTGCTAATGCTGATGCCATTCCCAAGGCTCCAATAGCTGTTGCTAGATACATTATTTGTGGTCCAAGTGGAGCTAAAACTTGTAAAGGTGGTGCCATATCAATAATTGCTTGTGCTAATATTGGTAATACTGTTTGGAATGGAAATAACATTGCCATCGCAGTTACAAATGGTTGTAAACCAATTCCTAACATCATAAAGCCCATACCCATAACAGGTAATACATCAGCTATTTCTGATAGTTGCATAAGAGGTGGTGTTAAAGTAACAAATGATTCTGCTAATAAAGGCATTAACGGAATAAATGGTGCTGCTAACATTAAACCAATTGCTAAAGGTATCATACCCATACCAAATGCAAATACTCCTTGACCAGCTAGTAATAATCCTTCTCCTAATGGAGCTAATATAGCCAAAGCTGGACTAATTATAGCTAATGATTCTGCCATGATTGGCATAAATGCAGTTACAGGTAAAAATGCCATAAAGCCTAATCCTAATAGTCCCATACCTACACCTGCTGCGGCTAGTGGTGCTGCACCTATTTCTGTTAATCCTCTAAGTGCATTTACAAGACCTTCTGGATCTCCAGCTCCTGCTGCTTTTACCGCTAGACCAAATGGCATTATGGCTACACCCAGTGCTGCAATTGCTGCGGCTTTTGCTATAAGTTTACCAGCTTGAAATACTCCTAAGTCATCTACAATTGCTATCATTGACTTTATTCCACTACCTAGATTATCTATTGCAGATGCATCTACGCCAGCCATAAGTGAAAATGATTTTGCGAATAGTACCACTCCTGCACCAACTACAGCTAGGGCTGCAGCTCCTATAATTGCTAATGGAGCAATAAGTCCAAATGCAGCCAATCCTGCGGCTAGAGGTACTAACATTTTAGCAAACCCCATCATTGAAGCGGGATCTACTCCTGATATATTTTGAAGTCCTGAAGTTACTGAAGGTAAAACTGCAGCTGCTAATGCTAGTGCACCAACTCCAAGTACTATAGCTGGAGAAGCTAATCCAAATGCAGCTAATCCTGCTGCTAAAGGTAATATTGATAATGAGAAACCTAATAGTGAGCCTCCATCAATTCCACTTAAACCTGCAAGACCTGCGGTAACAGCCGGTAATACTGCTGCTGAAAGTGATAATGCTCCTAATCCTAATAATATTGCTGGAGACATTAGTCCAAATGCAGCTAATCCTAATCCTAATGGTAAAATTGCAAGGGCAAATGCAGATAATGTACCTCCATCCACACCACTAAGATTTGCAAATCCAGCCGTTGCTGCTGGTAATACTTGTGAAAGTCCAAATAATACTGCAGTACCTAATGCAATTGGAATTGCTAATGCTCCCATTGCAGCAATACCAAGACCTAAAATAGCTACTGCTCCGGCAAATGCCAACATTGATACAGGATCTGCAGTTAGTTGATTCATTGCAAAAGCTGCAGGTATTAGTGCAATTGAAGCTATACCGAATGCTAAAGCTCCCGCAATCATTGGTCCTCCTACTCCAGCTATTACACTTAATGCTAATGCTAGACCAATCATTGTTGCTCCAAATGCTAATATTGTAACTGGGTCTACACCCTCTAATAAACTAAATGCGTATGCAGCTGGTATTAGTGATACTGCAACTATTGCTATAGCCAATGCTGCTTTTATCATAGAACTAGTTTTTATTTTTGAAAGACTCTTAAAGAATCCTGTCATTCCTTTGCCACCATCTTTAGGTGTTTTTACTTTACTAAGTTGGTCTCCAACCTTTACTGATTCTTTTGCAGCTCCACCAAATAAACTCTTAAACCTCTTACCTAGACCTTTAGGTATCATATCACCAAATCCCATTTTAACAGTTGCCAATGCTGGTAGAGCAGATAATAATTGTGAACCTATACCAGCGGCTGAAGATGCTACCATTGCGGTTGCTGCTGCCGTATCTTCTACCGCATCTCTTTGGGCTGATTGAGCATCTAACACTTTAGCATCTAAGTTTACACCTTTTTGTTTTGCTTGTAGAACTTTTACAACATCACCAACTTGTACTCCCATAGCTTCTGCAAGAGCTCTTTGTTGAACAACGTTCATATTTTCAAATTCTGCTAGTGTTCCTGCATTTGCAGCTATTTCTCTTACAAGTGTATCTCTATCTCCGGCTAAGGCTGCCTGTCTAGCTGCATCTAGATTCAATTGTCTACCAATTAACATCTCAGCTTTCATTTCTTTTTGTATAGAACCTTGAACATCAAGTAAACTATCTCCTGCTGCTACAACTTTTTCTAGGTTTAATCCTAATTTTTTTGCGTTTGCTGCCGCATTTACTAATCCAGAAGCTCCATCTTTACCAAACCTTGCAAATTCAACTGAGTTATCGGCTATATCCTTCATAACTGCACCAGGAGCTACCTTGTGAGCTTTTGCTAGGTTTTTAACTTGTTGTAGCATAGCATCTGCACCGGCTTGACCCTCACCAGTTACCATTTGCATGTTTTTATTTAATAGAGCAGCTTCTTGAGCACTTAATCCAAATTTAACAGACATTTCACCAACTGTGGTTACAGTTGCAGCAGTTGCATCTTCTAATGAACCATTTAACATTGTTACGGCTGATATTACTTCTCTTGCTTCATCACCAGTTAGTGCAAATCCTCTACGAAGTGCTTGAATTCTTGCACTAACAGTAGTTACACCAATATTAAATGTATCTACAAGAGCATTGTTTGTACCAAGAGATCGTTGAAGTTTGAAAGACTCTTTTGCAGTATCTGCTATGAAAAGCAATGCAGCGCTAAATAGAGATCTCATACTAGTTAAGGCTTCTACGGTCTGGGCAGTGGTCCCCAGTATATCTCGCATAGTTTTGGTATTTTCTTTAGCCTTATCATTATTTTCTTTAAGTCTATCTGCTTCTGATTTGCCGAAAATATCTTGCTTTTGCATTTCAGCTGTTTTCGACTTTAGGTCTTTTAACGACTCATTTAGAAATTTTCTTTCATCTTGTCGTAGATATTTTGTTTCTTTCTTTATTTGTAGTATTTTATCTTCAATACCAAATGATTCAAGATTACCATCTGCAATTGCCTGAGCAGTCATGGCTCTTAAAGCGTCAACTTTACTCATTCCTTGCAAGAAGGATAAACGTTCTGCAGCCTCAGCTTTGGATCTCATTTCAGCTTCAAGTTGAGACTGCATACTAAGTCCAGCTTCTTTCATGATATCCGCATTTTCTTGAGCAAGTTTATTTGTTTTGCTCTGGATATCAGCTATTCTATCTTGTATACCAAGTAGATTTTCCGCTTCTAATTCTTTTCTAGACTTAGCCATAGTTTAATAACGCTTTTTAAGGATTATAGCTTTTTACGACATCTCTAATTGCATCGTCGTAAGCTTTTAAGTGTTTATCGTTTATCTTTGCTAACCTTTTTTTAAGTGTCTTATCCTTCTTCATGAGTCTTTGAAACTCTCTACCTTGCACTCTTTTGGCTATATTTCTGATATAACGACTAATAAAGTTATCTTCTTTTAAGATAGCTCTAATTTGCTCTCTTATTTCAGATCTTAATTCTTTTTCTTTTGACATATTGTTCCCTCTATATCTATTTATTCTTATATAAATATATAGGAGC
>MDSZ01149509.1_pt1 | contig 11738 bp, 9 predicted proteins | sample 811201 | NCBI WGS metagenome assembly MDSZ01 (sample SAMN05326647, study PRJNA326480) | marine metagenome | isolation source: seawater | place: Indian Ocean: North | collected 2010 | reverse complement strand
TTCGGAGAACCTGCTCAACCTGCTCAACCTGCGGCACAAGTCACACAAACGCCCGGACTGGACATGACTCAAGCAATTCAACAAGAAATGGCTAAATTAACGCCTGAACAACAAAATGCGTTAAGAGGATTAGGTCTTGAAAATATGAGTCCTGAACAAATTATGCAAATGTTTTCAAATATGCAACAAAAGTCTGAACCAATGCAGCGCTTCGATGCTACAGTTGGCGATGATTTGCTAAAGAGTATCAAAGACCGATTTTGGCGGCAGGGTTATTGAAGAGTTATAGCGTGGCTTTGGTGAGGGGAATGAAAGATGCCGATTATATTTTCACCCGGTGAGGCTGAAACACGACCCCTCGATCCTGACGCAATCGTATACACCACTGCTCAAAAGGTTGCAGATTTACTTGGCATTGGCCCTCAAGAAGCAGTACTGATGTCTGCTAACGCAGAGGCAAACGCAGTGTTTGTTACTGGTGGCGATTACAGAAACATTGGCTTTTCAGTAGGCGACACTATACTGATTTACAGTGATGCTGACCCAATGGGGCAAGAGCATGCAATCACAGCAATAACCACATCTGCTAGTGGCGTCAAGTTGGCATTCTCATCGGCTATCAATCCGGGTCTTTACGAAACAGCAGACAACGGTTATGTTCAAAACACTGCATCTTTCACCAACGGCAAGACTCGTGGAATGACAAGAGCAACCGTTGAGGAGTTCATTAAGCGCACTCAAGATCGTATAGACAATGACACTCACAATGCTTGGCGACCTACGATGGTTCACGCTGAGTACATCAATTTCGATACCTACAAGCCTTACCGCCGCCGGTACTATACAGACTATGTTGGTACATCTCCTCTCCTGTTCAGAAATGTACAGCAGGTTTTGAGGCTTGAAGTATGGCAGGGTGATGACTACAGGGATTTGTGTGGCTCTGAGGCTAGACTTGAGATAGTAGATGAGGCTGGTTTGAAAAATGATTCTATTTGTATAGGTATGGCAAACGGTAGTGTCGCTACCCTTGCTGAACACAACGGTGACAACTCAACAAGCAAATGGAGAGCAGACTTCGACAAAGTAAGTGCCGCTCAAAACCTTGCAGATTTAATCAACAAGGAGGACAGAGTAAACAAAGCGGCTGTAGAGTTTAGTCCAGCCTTCACATTAGAAGGTTCAACTAGTAACATAGCAGTTCACAATGAGATACTTGCTACAGCAAACTCTGATTATGGTAATGGCAAAGTCAAAATTACAAGTCTACGCCAAACCAAGGGTGGAGAAACAGTTAGCGTTGCTTCTACAGACTTGACAAACTTGACGATATCTCAAGTGACTGAAGCAAGTACAACTTCTGTCAATGTTTCTAGTACCACTGTAAATGTAGCATCGACTAGTGGTTTCGCTAATGGTGGTGTATTGATGGTAGGCTCAGGAGAATCTGTAGCCATTCTAAGATATACTGGTAAAACTGATACTTCGTTTACTGGTTGTGTCAATGTGATAGGCACTCCGTTGACTACACTAAACACTGGTGGTACTACTGTTTTCCAAAGACTACTTCAATCCGACATCGGAGCATTCTCTGACTTAGGAGGCGACCAAGGTCGTTTGAAAGACTGGTGGATTGACTACGAAATGGGTATCATTTACTTTAACAACTCTTATCCGTACTTTGAATGGAACGCCATCAAAGTCGCTTATATCTATGGAGAGCGCTATGTGGAAAAAGCAATCGAAGAAGCGGCTACCAAGATGGTTGCATCTGACTTACTCATGTCTGATGACCGCTCGGTGCTAATACCTGAAGGCTCTCAAAATGTAGACCTTGGTGCGAAGATTCAGATATTCCGTAACCAAGCCAAGGCTATCTTAGGTAGATATAAGGAAGTAGTGGTGTTTGAATGACGGCAGAATATACTGAGCCATTGGATTCTATCATCACCGTTCTTGGTGATTGGAATAGAGCCAACACTGAGAATATCAAACCAGTCATTATTGACATAGCAGACCACAGCCCTGAGCGTGGTAAGCGTTTGGATTTACAGCGTAGCGACTTTGTACTATGTTACGAAACTGCTCACAGTGAAGAGCAACCTGATTTGTTTTACAATTTCGTTACAACAAGAGTCAATGTTACAGTTGACATAAGGACCGCAGTTAGCAGAACTCGGTTGAGAAAAATGGAAGATGAGTTTCGCCGCTTGGTTCATACTAAGCGCAAGGGTGATGGTGTGAACTATGATAGATTAATCATAAAGACCCGTACCGATCTTAGTGACAGAACCAAGCGTTTGTTTAGACACACTTTCCAAGTAGAGGTAGTCATACTGGCTGAATTGATACCATGAGGTGATTAGATGGGAGGGTTCGCAGCACACTACAAGGGAGATGTTTCGGAGGTCACAATGGGCCACGAAACAGGACTCTACATTGAACACAATGAACCTTTAACTTGGTCGGCTACTGATGGCAATGATTACACAGAAATCACATTCGCTACACAAGCAGGTGCTGCTGGCTCAATTGGTTCCAACACAGCGGCAGGTGTATTGAGTGTACCGATTGGTATGTTGATTGGTACAAAGATGACATTTCATGGCGACACTGGTAATTTTTCTGCTCATTATTACGAGGCAGTTAGCGGCAAGATATTCAGCATTATCGACCATACTTACGAGTCAAGTGTGACTAAAATCAAGATAGTTCCAAAAATGAATCTTGGAGGGACTGTTACCAGTGCAGCATCTGATGTGATTTTCGTACACTCATTAGGTATGCCTACAGTTGGAGTGACTACTGCTATCAATGCTAGCGCTGCTGCATCTGCTGAAGTTAGTTTAATCGACCAGTTTATCGGCCTTGCATCGTTTATGAATCTACCCGATATGACTGTAGATATTCACAAGTATCATGTTGTTGGCTTAGGTAGACAGGTCGCAGTGCAGCAAACAGGCAAGGTGCATCACATGGGTGGTGCGCTTGAAATGCCACTCCATAGCCCACGCTGGTTATACTACAGCCTTGGTAGAGAAGTAGTCGATGCTTACAACTGCGGCGCTAATCCATCAGGTCACACTACAAAGGGCAGTCTTACATTTACTGTAGCACCGGGTCAGACATTTATCGATTTAGATTCGTTAGCATTCGGCTCTGCTACAGCGGCAGTTGGCGACTATATTCTAATCCATGATACTACTAGAACACCAACTGTCACCTACAAAACTCCTGATATAGCAACAACTGATTACTGGCCCCCTGCTAGTAGTAGCAGTTTAGGATCGGATGCCCACCACTTTGAGTGGACTGAAACAAGCGAGTGTAGGAGGATAGCAGCAATTGAGCCGCTGGCTAGTGGGCACAGGATATTCGTAGACGACCCTTGGCAGTTTGAGCATAGTGGTGATGGCACTAGTGCCGCTGACGATGTGCTACTAAGGAAGTATGATACAACGGGGCCAAGTATCGCTACGACTAAAGACATAACAAATCCAGTCAGGCGTTTATTGTTTTCAAGTGACACCATTCCATCATTTTGCATGGAGCATAGTATTAGGAATAGAGATGTTGGTTCATACAGCACAGAGCAGACATCTAATGCTCCGGGCGGCGCTAATGACAGCAAGCAACTGACTCGTATCTTTAGGGGCTGTAAAGTAGTAGAATGGGAATTGTCATCAACCGTGGATGCTGAACTAAAGTATCGATGTATATTTGATGCTCTTTCTACCTACACAGATACTGGTAGACTAGAATCATCAAACAAAGGCGACAGATATATTGCTCACAGAATGTTCCAAAACACGGCAACTGATGCAGCATCGAGAAAGGCATCAGGTATTGCAAGTGGTACAGAGAAACCGTTTATGTTTTACAACGGTAGTGTAGAGGCATTTGGTTCTAGCCTTGGCATGGTTAGTGCCTTTGAACTGAGAGGTAAAACGGGAGTAGAACTGTTCCATACTATACAGAGTAATCCTGTTGCTGAAACTGTAGATGCAAACAATTTGTCTACCAAGCAAGTGCCATACGGCGGTACTAGAAACGCTTCTATTATTCGTGAAGGTCGTGAAGAGTTTGAGATGGAAATAGATGTAATTCTAACTGATGCTACACTTCTACATCGATTGCGTAGCCATCTTGAAACAGGTGGCTCTGCAGGAGAAACTGGCAACTTAATCCATCTCAACTTCACAAAGCCAATCGTCAGTGGTGGCGGCAGTAATGCACAGTCACTTAGAATCTTGATAGACGATTATGTTATTACTGAAGTTCCTATTCCCGTACCTGATGGGATGGGACTATTGCATTCCAAAATCAGGCTGGAGCCGAGAAATGTTAAGGTAGTCAGCCAAGATACACTATACCATTGTTGAGTTGATAATATGCCGATGAAGTTTTGGAAACCCCTTCATCCTCGTATTGAACTTGATATTGTAGAAGATGAAGAAGAAGAAGAAGGTGGAGAATACCTCTTCGACCCTGAAGCAGGGAGGGCCAGTGACAATCCATTCGCTCACCTTGCTTCAAAGGATGCCCCCGATTCGGCTGCATCCGAGGACACAGTGAGTAAGTATGTCGCAGGAGAAGAAGAATAAAATTGCAATAAATGGCAAAGAAATAGAAGTTAAAATAAAACAATTGACTTTCTTTGATGTTCAAGCCGTAGCACCGTTATTATCTGACGGCAGTTTAGACTTTTCATCCTATTGGCGACATGCATTTACTCATTGGTTAGCATACGATTCGCAATTTGATATAGAACACATATCTCCTTCTGAGGGCGCAGCATTAGCAGCGCTGCTTCCTGAGCCTAACGAGGTGATGGAGTGGTTACTTTTTCGGGAGCCGAAGTCGGCAAAATCAAACATTTCATCAACGGGCGACCCGTTAGTGACCGACTTCGCTACCAACGAGAAGGGATGGAATACCTTTTGATGACACACTATAACATGGGGCTGAATGAAGTGAGGGAATTGAACATTGAAGATGCCAAGCAACTTTTGTATTGGGCACAGGCATCTAATGATGATTCTGAGGCTTCTGCAAACGCAGTTTACTTGGGGTATGACATGGTGCCCCCACTGGAGGGGATATGATGGTAGACGGCAATATTGACCCTAGAACTGTAGAAGCAATGGAGAACTTCAAGGATTACACTGAAGAGGCGCAGAAAAACATGAAGGCTCTGCAGGAGCAGATGGACAAGTTTACTAATTCCATGGCTATGACTAAAGCGCACAGCAATGACCTTAGAGAATCGCTTAGACAGACTAGTAGAACTGACGGCTTCAGTCAATTGACAAGTCCTTCCACTGAAAGAACGCAGATGGGAGGAGGCGCTACCCAAGAATCACCGGGTGACATTACTGTTAATCTCCGTATAGATGTCAGTGGCGTGACAGATAGAAGTGACAAGAAGGCGCTGGCTAAGGAAATCAGTGCCATGGTTCAGAAAGAGTTACGCTCTAAAATTGGTGGACCGCTTAATCAAAGTGGATTTAGCAGGAGTGGTTGAAAGTGGCTGATGGGGAGAGAGTACCTGTACGATTAGTACAAGAAAATGGTAATACTATCTCCCTAGATGCGACTAGCATCGACATGGTTGTAGAAAGACAACAGTCTGCCTTTGGCATACCTTTGGCTGACGCAAAGAAAATGGCAATCGATCTAAACCAAGCAGTTGTTGGGTTTGAGATACAAGGTGTGTTTACTGACGATGAAGGTCAAGAAGCATCATCGCAGGCTAAGGCTGTGGTTGATTTGAATCATACTCAGACTTTGTTTGACCAAGATGCAGCAGAGGCTTACGCTGAAGCCAATAGTGGTGGTAAGCAAGGTAAAAAAAGCGCTGGTAATAAATCAGGAACTATAGGCAATCCGACATCAATTCATTTACCAACAAGAAAAAGAAAAACAGATTGGCAAAAATGGCAAGGTAAATACATGTCATTCCCAGTTGCATATTGGGTTGAGCAAAACCAAACAGCAACTGGTGGCTTGCCCATTACTTCGGGGCTAGTTGCAAGATTTAACGCAGACTCATTAGTTGCAACTAATATGGTAGGTGGTGCATTAACTCATGGAGCCACAGTAAATACTTGGGTGGATTCTGTTTCTAGTATAACTGCAAACAAAGTTGGCTCTCCGATTTACAGGGACCATGGCATAGGTGGACAACCTTATGTTTACTTTGATGGTTCATCAAGGTTTGACATTACCTTTAACGCTAATCTAAATCCCGCTGATATGACTATCTTTGCAGTTGCTAGGGCATACAATGATAATGGTGCTGCTCAATCTATAATCGTTAGTCGAGAAACTACTAACGAAGGTTATGCTTTATTTTACAACATGACTGGCTCTGAAAACGAAGCCAAATTAGATGTGTATAATTCAGGTACTGCTACTTTAGAAAGCGGCAACGGAACAGTTTCGATAAACTCACCTAACATAATTGCAGCAAGAGTACCCGCAAGCGGTACTAAACAACTATTTCAAAACGGCGAGTTCAAAGCAACACATAGCACTGCTTACAACAATTCAGATGCCGCTACTACATTCATAGGTGCAAGTGACAGTAGCACCTCTAATCCATTTGTTGGAAGCATTTACGAAATTGTAATTTACAATAGGAACTTATCTCTTGATGAAATGTTCCAAGTAGAAGGTTACCTTTCAAGCAAATATAACATACCTTTGATTGGTGCTTTGGGTGGAGAACATCGTTACAAGTTTTTCAATTTCCAAGAAGATGCTGACTCTGTAAGAGTAGTATTTGATGCTCAAAGGGTAGCATCTAAAAACGAACCTTATGGCTTTGTAAATAAGCCTAGACACATGACTGGGCTGACAGTTGGTGGTGGTAGCACAGTTACATCAATTAATGTTTCAGGAGGAGATCCTAGAGAATGGATAGAATTGACAAACAGTTCTGCAGACTACCATATCAAAATCAAGGAACCTACCACTTATGGCTCTTACAGAGCCAATTCCAATAAAGTTGATTTGTTGCTCAAAGTTACAGGGCTAGGTGCATCTTCAATAACTTGTGAAGTAGTAGCAGGGTTAGGTGCTAGTATAAGCACTAATGATGAAATACACTTGGCACCGTGCGAAAACTTAGGACCTGAGCACGAGTCATCTTCCTATGGTGGGCCTGTTTTGGTTTTACCTATAGAAAATGCATTTACAGAAATTACTGCTTTAGGTCAGACTTTGAGTTATGTCAACTACCCAGCATATCAAAACACCGCTGCAAGGACAGAGGGCAAAGCGCAAATACCTACTCATGCTAATATCCATGGTGAAGGAAAAAGAGCAGACGAGTTTATCACTTATCAGTTGTCAAAGTTATTGACATCTACACTAGAAATAAGCGAGCGAGCAGTAAATGCCGCTGGCGACAAAACCATGGATAAGATATTCACAACCGCCATTAAAAAAAGCGGAGATGGATTTGAAACACGACTAGAGATAACTCAGGTCCACGCTACATCACTCGGCACAGTCAATAATAAAATCCGTCATAATTTTGGAGTCGGTGCTTTACCTACGGTACAAGGTTTCACGGGAGGCAAGGCTGGTAAACAAGTCAAGTCTGCTGGCGATAAAGTCCAAGACATCTTGGGTATACTTGGCAACAGCAATAACTTTGACACCGCTGCTAATAACAATTCTATCGGAAGGTTCGTATCGCAAATAGGAGAGTTTGTTACCGATCCGTTTTACGGTGAGAGAGATAACAGCGATTACATTTATGCTATACAGATACCTTATGATACGGGTGTAACTAAAGGTAACAGCAATTTGGATGCACAAATTGCACAAAGAAACCACTGGGTTATGACTGATGATGCACCAACATTTGAAAAGATGGCAGTGAGTAATGACACCCACGCATCTAAAGATTATGCACCTGAACATGATGACAGTAGGCGAAATGGCATACATGGTATAATCACTGACTTCCATGTGCACCGAGATGCAGAAATGAAAGCCTATGAGTTTGCTTTGAAGTTTGTAGCGGCTAATGTAATAATTTGAGGAGATACTATGGCTTTACCAATCAGACTAATTGTTGGACCTGACAATCTAATGGAGATACCATTAGAGGCACAGTCACTAGATGTTACTGTAAATCGCAATGCATCTGCCTTCCCTACTCCTAATAACATAGTTGGTAGAGTTGCAATTGACACGAACATACCTGAGATCGACATCGAAATAGGTGGTATATTTCAAGACGAAGTAGGTACATCATTTGACATAGAAAAAACCAAGCCTAGTTTTGAAGGAGGAGACATTGTATTCAATTTTGCATCAATCGTACCTACTTCTAATCTTTCACCTATACCTCGTGCTTTGGATAATTTTGTAAAAGTAAACTTCAAAGATGACATAAGGCGAACTGATGAAATAACTGATATGATTGACATATTTGATACACCCCCTGTCCACACGCAATTTAATGAAACAAGAGAAATAAGTGACACAATAAGAGATGCACAGACTGGAACTACAATCAATCATCCATCATCGGGTACTTACGCTGCAGGTTCAACTAGCATAGCAGTTTCAGGAGGCACCTCTCAGATTTCCATAGGCCAAAGAATACATCTATCTAACGGTACATTTGTTGGAGTAGTAACTAATGATGATGGAAGCACATTGACGCTTAGTGGAGGGACTGAAGTAAATCTAGCACATGGTACTACCTTGTACAATTATAAAACTCAACTTTGGACAGGGCAAGGGCAAGTAGTAGGTAGTCTAATAGATTATGAGGGGGATTTAGTAGAAATCAAGGAGATAAAATTAGATAGCCTCAGTGTACCCGTTTACAAAGATGTAGATTATTACTTGACAATTGCTTCTGCTCCGCCAGTAGAAACATTACTAAATAACAAAAAAATGTCGATATTTCCTAATTATTGGAGAATAGATGGAATGACTTCTACACGAAACCTACCGCTAGGTGTTCACTTAGTGTTTTCTACCGACAGGGCACATTCTGATTTTCAAAATCAATCATCCGGCGGTGCTTATCCCACCGTCATTCAAAGTGGTCGACACAATGAAGAAACAGATACTGACGGTAATAGAATTGCAGGAACCGGCCAAGATGTTTACATCAAAGTCCCAATAGGCGGCATAACAAGTCATGCCGTGAATGGCAACCCAGCATCTACTTTAGCATTGATTGTAAAGAAGGCGTTAGAATTGACAGACGACATTATGATAGATGGAAGCATTACTTCTACTGGAGGGCAAACATTAGGTTCTGCATTTACAGTTACAGTGGGTGGACCTATGCTGAAGGTAAAGCAAAAGGACAGGCCCATAAGTAACAATTTTGCTTCAGTTTTGGAACCCTGCTTGCAGTTTGATGCTTCTGAAAACTTTGATGTGGCTGACGCAGGTACTTACGAGTTGGCTCAAGTCGAGTTCTTTACAGGTGACTATCTTGTAAACCCTGCTAGCGTTAGTTCTAAATCGGCTGGTGACAAAGTTCAAGATTTGATAGGAATAGTGTCGAATGCAAAAAAGAATAGAGATTTGATTAGAGGCATACAGATACCTTATGACAGTTTGATACAAAGTGATGCAGTCACACCAACTGCAAGGAACTTCTTTTTGACCTTTGGGCAACAAGACAATGACGCTAAGGGTTCGTCTAATAACAGCCTAAGTGCATCTCACACAATGATACCCGGTTTGCTTCCGGGCGATTTAGGTGGCGACCCTCTTCCAGATCGTGGAGATAGTTTTTTTGACAACATAACTGAGTTTGGTGATGCGGTGATGGCACTTGCCGGATTTGTTGGTAATTTTATTGGTGATACATTCGTTACACTATTGTCTAATCCGCATGGGAATGATGGTGGAATAAGGATTATTCCTGAAAAACTACATGTACGCTATGATGCTGGCAACAAATATTACGCCTTTACTTTGAAGTTGAAGGCATCCGACTTTGTAATAGGGGTGTGAAAATGACTATACTAATTGACCCCGGCCACGCTTTGCTCTTTAATGGCATAACTGATGGTGTACTGGTTCCTCCAAATCTTAACATTGTACATGGTAAGAACGATGAAAACCTTAAAACCTTGCCTAATGTATTACGCTCGTTTACTTTAGAAACTTGGATAGTGCCCGATTGTGGTGGCATTGTCTATGAATATGAAAATGTCATGCGATTGAGTGTGGGTACACCATCAAGCCCTGCTCCGGCTACATTTGAAATCAACTTAGAAAATGTCGCTGCTGGTACTACTAGCGTATATTCATTGAATAGTGCAAAGCCTGTACACAGCCCTGATGGGGAATTGGCTTATTGGGATGGAGTTTTATTCCCCTCTCCAAGTTTAGCAGTTCACAATTCATACAATTATCTCGACTCTGCCGTAAACGATTCTACAGCACTGAATGATGGACATAGAGAATTGTTGAATGTAACTGTTACATTTACTGGAAGAAGATTGACTATGCATATCAACGGCGATCTAGTCGTATCAAAAGCATTCGATGAGATTCAGCAAGTTGTATTGAATCCATCCAACATGTTCCTTGGTGGCAAAGGCGGAGAGTATAGAGGAACTATTGAAGCAATTCACCTTTCAAGAGGAGTTAAGCCATCCGGTAAAGTTGCTTATGCTCCTGTAAAAAGCGATGACACAATAGCACTTTGGAGGTTTGAAGAGCCTATTGAGCCTATCACTACGCAGGTTGTAACTCCGTCTATATCAGCATCGACTAGTGCAAGTGCTACAATTAATATCGGCACCACCGCTGCCAAAGCCTTAGCGAAAGAGTTAGCAGGAGATGGAGTAACTGAAAGTATTGACTTCACTACGACAGCACCTTGGAACTCTCAAGGCTCGTACACTGTAAAGAAATACGCCGCAACATCCACTAGTGACATTACTATTCCAAAGGTACCTTACAACATCATAGTAAACCCTCTCGGTTACAGTTCAACAACTGGCAAGCCCACTGCTAAGGCACCTGAGCGTTTGCGCTTAATGGCAATAGACGGTGGCGCAGGCACAGTAACTGTAGAATCAATTCACCTTGACTTTGGTGCTACATCAAACGGTAGAAGAGGACCACTACAAGCACACGATGCTGGTATCTTTGTTGTCGTAACTGGAGACTGCATAGTAGATGGAGGAAATGGTAATGACTTCCAACCACAGGGTAGCGGTACGCAGTTTTCTCACAGACAAGGGCAGGTTTGTATCGATGAAAGTGATTTTGAAAATCACGGCATTATGTTCTCTATGAGTATGGCGATTGACTCTGATAGTTACAATAAGTTTTCAGCATCTTCTGCTAATCCCGGTGATGGTTTTTACATAGGTCATTCGGGTAGACATACGCTAAATCATGTGAAGAGTCATCCATTTATGGGTACTTTGCCACCTGTCTCTGATTTAGTTGTAGACAAGAAATTAGATGCTTCTGCCGATGTTATATCTGCAACCTTTGAATCACAGTATTCTGATATTAAAGATACCGTTCCTGTCAACTCCAAGATTTCTGCTTATGATTCGCACACCGCTAATAAAATTACCAACCTTTCTTTCAAAAGCAAAGTTAGGCAAGTTGTGGAAAACGGTATGAGTGATATATCAGATACACAAAGAGGCATTCTTGCTTTAGGTGGCACAACATTTGATTCTAGTCTGTTTAATCTTAAATCAATTGGTGGCACTAATGCATTGAGT
>MDSZ01128458.1_pt1 | contig 11739 bp, 8 predicted proteins | sample 811201 | NCBI WGS metagenome assembly MDSZ01 (sample SAMN05326647, study PRJNA326480) | marine metagenome | isolation source: seawater | place: Indian Ocean: North | collected 2010 | reverse complement strand
ATTCACCTTTGGGTCCCACAAACAGCGGGGCTCCCTGTCGCTCCAAATGTTTCTTCATAGTCGTTTTAACTCGCATCGAACATATAGATTAATGCCCCAGAGTTCGTTGGCTCTCCCAATTCGCGGAGTTCACATAAGACGGGCGCTTTTTGTACAGATTCACCTTTATTGATACGTGTTATTTTAAGTGGCCGTCATATTAGTCGCCAGCTCTGGCGCTTTATACCCCCTAGGAGTGAGAGGCTCTGAAGAGCCCATTCGACTAGCGTTACCAACCGATCTGGCCGTGTAACTCACTAGGCCATCGAGGGTCAATTTGTTTCATCTACAGGAGCAGGCGGGGGGATCTTTGACTTTGATTATGTGAAGGACCCTGGCAGTGTTCTCCAGGTCCGATCCACCAACTGGACTTGTTATCAGCCTAGAATCGTTGGCGAGGCTGTTGAAGTTGACTCCGTCATCTCTTGGGCCCGTCTCTATAGAAAAGTGCAGGGCTACTGAGCGGGATACCTACTATCTTCATCCGTTTAGGTATCGAGTGTCACGAGATCGTCTTATATTGAAGTTTTAGTGAGTATTTGAGCAGGGCTGGGTATCTGCCACCGCTTCACTGACTTGCCGTAGCACGCCTCAACCCACGCGACAACGAGTACACCGCTGTAGCTCAAGCGACTCAGCCGTGGTCCAATGAGCAAACCCCAGCAGAATTTACGCATAGATCTGGATGCGGATGCTTTTGCAGCTATGATCATTCTTTGCGGTCACGTCATCGGGACAGGCGGAAATCGCGACCAATAGGTCCATGTGGGCGAGAAACTCGACATAATCCCCTGCCACACTGCGGGGCGGATTGATCAACAGGCTACCATCGCCCTCCGTATCGATACGAGCGTTGGAAAATATGTTCACGACACTGGGACTGTACACATCTTCCAGTTCGAGACCAAATTCAGCCAGCGCCTCCGCAAAATTATCACTGCAACTCCGATGCCCCGGAGCTCCCAGAAGCGCCATCGACAACTCTGAACAATGCGTTCCCAGAAAATGATCGCCCAAATCATTTTGGGTGACAGTCATCATCAGATTTTCATAGGGGACCTTAGAATAAAGCTCACCCAGTCGATAATGACTACCGATTTTTCCCAGGTCAGGGGGTTGGAAATAGCTCAAACCGCCGGAGAATTCCGCCATGCCCTGCTCTTTATAATTGTGGGCATTAAAGAACATGGCAGCCGCTACCTGCTTCCCCTCCTCATCAATTACCCGCAGCGACTGACCACGAGCGACATTAAATGCCTTGCCCGTGCATGCGGGAATTAGGACGTCATGAATACAATTGTCACTCATATAACTATCAGCCCCGCGCCAGCACCTGAAAACGAAGTGACTTGGCTTTGAAATCGTTACAGGGACTGGTTTCATCGGGGCATACGGAGATCACCGCCATCAAATTCATCTCAGCTAGAAAATCGATTTGGTCTCCTGTCTCGACCAGTGGCGGTTCTGAGCACATGGCACCGTCGTCACCAATCCAGGAGTTCATCCAGACATTAAAAATTGTCTCATCATAGGTATCCTCCTGACGCACCCCGATTTCCCGAAAGGCGTCGGCGAAGTTATCACTGCAAGTGCGAGTACCCGGGAGGCCGAGATTTTCCAACAACCGTTTTGAGCAATGACACATCATAAAATGACCGGCGCGTGCCCCCCCCCTGTCTCCTCGACCAACAGGGTCATCGATCACCGTCGCCATATGGTTCTCAAAGGGGGGTTTGGAATACAGGTTGGTGAGTCGATAGTACCCCCCTATGCCCTGCAGACTGTTTAAAACTGCAGAGTGCTCGGCAGCAAAATGCTCTTTGTAGTTGTCCGCATTGAGGAAAGTCAGATCAACCACCTGCTTGCCCTCATGAGCGATAACCCTGAATACCTGCCCCCGCTCAACCCGGATGGTCTTGCCGCTGCACCGCGGTACGACGATGTCCTGAAGAATCTTCTCCTCCGTGACGTCTTGATCGGTATGTTGTATGGCCATGCGCTGCCTTAGTGTCTCGCCCTGAAGTCAGGGCCAGTTAAAAATAATTCGGGGTGGCGGTCCGGGCGGGGGCTTCGTGAGGTCCATGCCCAGAGTTTCCTTCAGGACAGCACGCTGAAGTGTCGGTAGGGGCGCGTCGGAAGCGCCAAAGGCCTGCATCATTGCGGGCGGATCTTCACACTGGAAAACCAAAATCAATAGTGTGCCCCCGGGCGTCTCCTGTACATGCCAACTCTCGTGCTCGATCCCAAAGCCTTTGAGGGTACTTTCAAAATCATCCCGTGCCCGGGCTTCCTGAATGTGATCCTCCAGTGCCCGCAGCTTTCCCTCAGGGACGGGGACTGCCATCGCCATTACTGCCATCGAAACCTAACCTTATCCCAGTAGGGTGTTTAGAACGCCGGTGGTCCGGCACTAATCTGCTCGACTGTGCGGTCATAGGTACCAGGCACCCCACAATCGAGCCATTCAAGCCACCAAGTGGTGCCCACACATTCATAGGCCCTCAATTTCTCGCTCGCCGCATCAGGATCAAGTCCCCAGCTAATGCCGGAAACGACAATATCAAAGGGTTTTTCGCTATCCCGCAGTTCTCCGGTAAACCTGACCACCTCTTCGATGTGCTCGGGGGTCGGCTCCATGATGACCCTCATATCCTGATCAGTGGCGTCCTGAGACTCCTCCAGCGCCATGGGCATGACTTGGGGGACAATACCGTCCCAGCGCGCCGCACGGCGCTGGCCAGCTTTGAAAGGCAGCATGGCCGCCACCCAGACCGGAATCCTCGGCTGCTGCACTGGTGACGGCAACAGTCTCGCCCCGGTCAATTGATAGTGTTCGCCGTCGAAATCGACAGCCTCTCCCCGATGCAGTCGCTCGATTATTTCCAGCCCTTCATCGGTCTTTTTGGCAAGCAGCTTTTTGTTGGGATCCTCACCAAAATTTGAAAACTCCTGATCGAGACCTCCTAAGCCCACACCAATCCTGACCCGTCCTTTGGACAACTGATCGAGGCTGGCAAATTCCTTGGCCACTTTCCATGGCCGCCGCCGCGAAATGGGTGTGACCATCGAACCGATGATCATCCGTTCTGTAACAGCCGCGATGGCGCCCAGTACCACAGTGGGATCAGCCAGACCGAGCATGCCCTCCGGATCAAGAAGCAGGTGATCACAGACAAAAAAACCGTCCCAACCAGCAGCTTCGGCGAGCGTCGCCAATTCCACCAGTTTCACGGGGTCGGCGTATTCATGAATGGTAGGCGCCACGAACAGGCCACGTTTCATAACTTGACTCCCTTCAAGGGACTCGGGGGATACAGCCGCATCTCAGTCTCCCAAACTGAAAATATCAGTGGGGAATGTGGGCAGGGGGTCACAACCGTCCGGCGTGACAACGACATAGTCCTCGCCACCGTAGACCCGGTGATGGCCGTTTTCATCGGTTTCAAACATCCAGCACTCCACAGCGAGCACCATATTCTCCTGAACTTCAAAGGTTTCGCCGAGGGCGATAGCGGGCGGTTCCTGTCCGTCAATACCAACGCCGTGACCGCCCTGGTCCAGAGAGCAGAACAAGCCGCCATCTTTCAACGTCTCGTTTATGGCGTCCATGATGTCACCCGTACGAACCCCGGGCTTGGTCATCTCGGCAGCAACCTGCCGCCCTTTGTCGAGGACCTGGATTTTGCGAATCTCCTCGTCCGTTGCCGGCCCCATATGAAACGTCCGCCCGGAGCTACCCCAGTAGCCCTTCACCTGGGGCAGCGGCTCAACGATGACACGGTCGCCCCGCATGAGGGGGATTCCCTCATCCCAGGCGGGAATATCAGCCATGAAGATTTCCCGTCGACTGGACATACACATATTGGGCAGGCATTCCTCGGCATATTCCAGTAACTGATGGCGAATGAATAACGCCACGTCTTTTTCGGTCCAGCCCCACTCAAATGCACCCTGCAAATCATGGTAGGAGCGCACGACCGCTTCGCAAGCCTGGCTGAGTGCCTCCACTTCCAAAAGTGACTTGATCATCCTCACGTTCCAGATCTGATCCGCTGCATAGACAAATTCAATATCCGGAAGCGCGGCCCGAAAGGCATCGATGTCATTAACGGGACGAGGGATAGTCATGCCACCCTTGATGCCCCCCTCAATGCCCACGCGGGCCTTCGGACCGACCAGTTCGACAACAACATTGGCCACATCCTGGGGCATTCCCCTGAGGTTTTCCGTGACGTGGGGGTTATGCTGGATTCTCATATCCTCAATGAAAGTGAAGCCCTCCACTACACCCTGGAAAAAATTGGGCACGATCATCACCGGCTCTTTATCCGCGGCCACAATTAAAACCCCGGGACAAACCGTCACGGGGGGAAAGTGATTGGTCAAAAATCCCGTGAAGTAGCGGATGTTGTTTTCACCCCACATCACAATAGCGTCCAGTTTGGCGGCTTCCATCTCCTCCTTGAGGCGCTGGATACGATGCGTAAATTCCGATCTAGGAAACGGTGCGTAGGGTGGGAAGGAATAGTGTCGCTGTACTTTATCGAGCATGGGCCGGTGACCTCTTCAACAAATCATGACAATGAGGGGTGACAACCAGAGACATCAGAAGGTGTACCTGAATTGAACGCCATAGCGGGCGCCGCGCTCACGACCCACTCCGCCAGCGTCATGGACGAGGTCATAGCTCTTACTCAGGAACTCAAAGGCATCCTGGGTCTGGAGGCGCTCATCCGTGACGTCCCGCCCATACACTGCAATCTCCCAATTCCCTTCCAGGGGTGACAGTGCAAGACGCAGGTCTATTCGTTCCCATGAATCCACCTCGTCAATGGGATCGCCATCTACACCAAACAGGCGGAAGCCGTCGCTGAAAACCATGTTCGCCGTGGCGGTCAGGGAGAAATTGCCCACCGTGGCGCGGTACTCGGGGATAATGCTCGCAGACCACTCTGGAGCGAAGGGCAGTTGTTCACCTGAGGCGTCGACAAAACAAGGGGTGAGCGGGTTGCCACCATTCGCGGCGACTGCCAGTTTGGCATCGAGTGAGTTGCACTGCGCGCCATCGTACTCATCGTATTCGGCTTCGGTGCTCTGTGCCGAGAAGGTCAAGCTGAAGCTATCGGTCACCGCCCAGCGGCCATCTATTTCAATCCCCTTTGAGTGGGACGAGGCAGCGTTCTGGGTAATAAACTGGCCTGTTGTATTATCGAAGACAACCACCTGCAAATCTTCGAAATCGGTATCAAAAATAGCCAGGTTGACCGCCAGTCGCCCGTTGAAAAATAGCCCTTTCAAACCCAATTCCCAGCCCTCGGCTTTCTCGGGTTCGTAGGTAAAGGGGTCGGGGGCAGCTCCGGTCACCGGGGGAGCTTTGACAAAACCACCTGCCTTTAGCGCCTCGGCGTATTTCGCATACAGCATTACCTCCTCAACCATGTCCCACTGCAGGCCCACCTCAGGAAGGAAGTCGTCTGAATCTGCGCTGGCGGAGACGGGTGGAACGAAGGGTATGGCGGGACCAAATTCGGTACCGTCCACTGGCAACAGAGATAGCTGAGGATTTTCAACCCCATCCTTCTCGATATCCTGGTAACGCCCCCCAACATTGATGCGGAAACTGTCAGTCACGTTGAACGTCGTGCTGAAAAAAGCCGAAAACCAGGTCGAGTCCTCAACCAGCGGACCGCCGAAGCTGATGGCCCGATGCACAGCCGGATTGAGCAAAGGGTTAGGCGGCACAGCACCCATGGAAAGGAAGTTGGGAATATCAAACAACCAAGGCAAGTAAACGTCGATTTGCGTGGTCAGGTCGTGATCCTGGTAGTAACCACCCACCATCCAGGCAAAGCGCTGGTCCTCCGGGGATGCGATGCGAATCTCCTGTGAAAACTGTTCAAAGTCCTCGGTTCGCTCGTCCGCGAAGACAGCAAAAGAACTCATATCCGGATCGACCATATCGCGCTTCTGGTACTCGACATACGAGGTAATTGACGTCAGGACGATACCGCTGCCCGCGATGTCCCAGTCAAAAGACACGACACCCATATCTGCTTCGTGGGTGCGCTGCTCTTCTTCATTAAAAATCCGGGCTTCATTGAGGCCCCTAGAAACTGGACTGAAGGGCGCGCCCCAGTAATTGAAGTCACCAAAATTGGCGCCGGCGGCGGCATTGAGAGCGTCCATGGCCGCGCGTACATCTTGGGAGCCCCCGGAGCCGACCTTGCCATCGAGTCGCGTCAGATCAATGCCGTTATAGGCTGAGTCCAGGGCACACAGGGCACCAATGAATGGTGATATGACGGGATGCGAGAAACTCAGCGCGGGACGGGTCTCACAGCGGGTGTATTCCGTGGGGACACCAATTTGCTCTACATCGTGTTGTTCGTACTTGAACATCAACTCAAAATTTTCGGTGGGCGCCCAAACACCGATCAAGCGAGCACCCCAGTCCTCCTTGGTTCCCAGATCAGCTCCTGTCAGCACATGGTTATAGCCGGTATCACCCAACTCGTAGTAGCGACCAGAAAATCTCAGGGAGAAAGAATCGGTAATCGGTCCACCGAACGCGCCCTCGACACTCAATTCTTCGTCACTGCCGTAGGATGCCGCCAAATAGCCTTCCCGCTCGGCGCCCGGGCGCCGGCTGATATAACTTAGGGCGCCCGCGGTTGCACTCATTCCTGCAAAAACCGGGGCCGGACCGCGAACCACCTCAACGCGCTCCAGGTCGAAAAACGTGTTCTGGCTCAGATTGTCACGGCCGTAATACACCCCATCGTGAAACTGCGCCACAGCCTGTTCAAAGGCTTCGTTGGCAACTGTCGTTCCGATACCCCGTATGACAAGGTTCTGTCCCGTCAGTGAATCGGACATGAACAGGTTGGGCACAAATACGGACAAATCCTCCATGTTGCCGTAGCCGCCCTTGAAGATGTCGTCCCCTGAGATGGCAATAATCGATATGGGAACTTCCTGGAGGTTCTGTGCCCGTTTCTGGGCGGTCACGATGACCTCTTCCAGAACCTGTGCGAAGCTAGGTATGGCAACCAGTGCAAATAGGGTAAAGACGGACATCCTTTGGGCGCGCATTCTCATGGAGTTTCCTCTCTTACTAAAATCGGTTTGGACTGACCCACAACTGCTGCGGCTTTGAGTGTACCGTCGTCTTTCGCGCTGAAAACTGGCCTAAAGGTCTGTTGATACCGGTGCCCCCGCGGCACCCTAGCCATTAGGCTAGGGTGCACTGGCATCGACTGGCCCGTGGACGACGGGAAACCGATACCACGGCATCACCGCGACACGCGGCTCAGAACGGTGGCAGTGAGACTTCATGACCGGCGCAATCGGCCATAAGCTTGGCTACTTGAATAGTCATATAGTCCCGGTATTGACCACCAACAATCTGGAGACCAATTGGCAATCCGTCCCCGGACCACCCCGCGGGAAAAACAGTAGCGGGCAAATAGGAAGCCGTAGCCAGACCGGCCCAGAACATCGGCTGAAAATACTCCTGCTCAAGACCATCAACGTAGTGGCTGCGCTGTTCAATTGGCCGACCATCGTGGCCAAACGCAACGGTTGCATAGGCCGGACAAAGCAATACGTCCCAGTGCTGGAAAAATTCCCGCCATACGTAACGCATGACTTCCCTGCGGTTGTTGAGCAACAGCCACTCCCGGTGACTGATCACCCGAGATCGTGTAGCTCCTGCCAGGCAGGATTGATCCGCGTCCGGGATACTCCCGGCTAGGTGCTGCGCCTGGGCAAATTCTTCAGGACTGAGTCCCACCCCTGTCAGCGCCCCCATCAGATACTGCTGAATGTGGAAATTATCCTGAAAATCAATTTCGGGCCTTGCCTCGTAACTTACCGTGGTGCCAACTTGTTCCAGGGTTTTACCCAGAGCCTCCAGCGTCCCGGCAATCTCTCTGGAAACCGGGGCAATGGGATCATCAGTCCAGATTGCGACCCGTAGCTGCTCCGGTGACAGGGTTGCGTCACGGGGCAAAGCTATCTGCCAGCCAGGGGTATCCAGAGGCTGAGGACCGGCCATCACGTCAAGGGCGAGGGCAAGATCGTCAGCGTAGCGACTGATCGGACCGATGACACCGAGGTCAGTGGGAGCAATCATTCCCGGCAGGCCATGGCCTTGGTCCGGAACGATGCCCCAGGAAGGTTTGTGTCCAAAGACTCCGCAAAATGCGGCAGGGACACGAATCGACCCGCCCATATCTGAACCCACCTCTAGTGCAGAGAAACCAGCAGCGGTAGCCGCTGCTGAACCGCCGGAGGAACCTCCGGGAGTGCGCTCAAAATTCCAGGGATTTCGGGTGAGTCCGTACAACGGGTTGCTTGTTTGCGCGTCCGCCAGCGCGGTCGGCACATTGGTTTTACCCAATATAATCGCGCCCGCCTCCCGTAAGCACCTGACCGCCTCTGCATCCCGCGCCGCGACATTACTTTGCAGCGGCGGCAGACCCCATGTGGTCGGCAGCCCCTCAACGTCCAGTGCCTCCTTGACCGTAATCGGTACACCCAGTAGCGGACGCTTTGAAAGATCTCGAGACAGGCTTTTATCCGCTGCGGACGCCGCCGCAAGGGCGGCATCAAACTGTCGACAGGTCACCGCATTAACCTGACCGTCATGGGCTTCAATGCGCCGTATGAAGCAATCCACCAATTCGAGGGCGCTGATCTGCTTATCAGCAATCAGCGCCGCCAGTTCACCCGCGCTCTTCAGTGGTAACTCATCCATGGCGTAAACCTTCATAGTGACAAGAGGCCGCCCCCAACCAACAGACCGTGCAGAAGGGACCTAATCAGGATCTCTTGTAACAGGTGCCGAGCAACTATGGACTATCCCTAAGGCCTGTTTTCGGGGCGCTGAGCTAGAAGCAGAACCGTCGCTCCAGCACGGATCCAAGATTGCCGCTACTGAATAAGGCCGGCCGCCCGAGCGGTAGCAACGGCGAGTGTGCGGTTGGTCGCACCAAGCTTGCTGAAAATGTTGCTCAGATGGAATTTTACGGTGGCCTTGGCGATATGTAATTGATCGCCGATTTCAACATTAGTTTTCCCGGTGGAGACCAGTTGCAGTACCTCCAGCTCCCGCTGACTCAGTGCCTCGACGAATCTTTCGGCGCTGGTTTTTGGGTGAGTCTCGATGTCCGCGAGGGAAGCCTCTGTATCGAGCACATCGAAGGCCTTCAGCAGCGCGGCGGCATAACGGCTGACCTCATCCACCTCCGGCTTAGACCCGAGGTAAGCCTTGAGCATACTCTGCATCACAGCACCTTCGTCGACAAAGGTCCTGAGAGCATCCGAGGCCTTGGCTAACTCCAATGCCTCGCGGATGCTGTCAAGAAGTAGTTTGTCCCGTGAGGCTTGGTAACCCACCTGGGCCCTGAGAAGAAGGGCGTCAAGGACCGCGACCCGAACGCCGTGGCGTTCAGCGTAGTCCAGAGCCGTCTGCACTCCCGGGAGGGCTTGATGTGCCTGCATGGTCAATAACATGGCCCTAACCCGATTGGTCAATGCGTAGTAACACCCAAAATCCCAGAATTCAGGAAGATCAAGCAGCTCTGCGCTCGGGCTGGGATTTATAGTCTGGCGTGGGTCGCTGGCCTCGATTCTTCGACGCATGATCAGTAGGCGTTCGCGTTCTACCCATTCTGGGTATAGAGAGCCATGGCAGTTCTTGGCTCTGTGCAGGCAGCGACTCAGTGTGTTCTGTGCCGCATCCCACTCCCGCGCAGCACTGTAGCAGCGGGACAGTACAATATAGCCATAGCACGAGAATATGGGCACGCCGACCTCCTCAATCAGCGGCAAGCTGGCGTTGAGCAGGGTTCGGGCAGTCTTAACTTCATTTTTCTCGTAGCACACGATCGCACGCATTGTCTGGGCAAGACCAAGCGCAAAGACGTTGCCTGAGCCCTCCTCAACGGCGCCTTTTTCAGCAATTTGAAACAGGTGATGGGCATTGCCAAATTCGAGACTGTAGATGTCTGCGAGCCCGAGGAAACCGTAAACTACCGCCATACCATAGGCTTGCTGGTTCTGCGCAAAGTAGTGGGCTGCATCAGCCAACAACTTGCGAGCAGGGTCAAAGCACCCCGCCTGAATCAACGCGTAACCTCGCAAATCCTTCAGGGTGGCCAACATCAAGCTGTCGGTCGCTGTGTTGGCCAGTTCATGGGTTAGACCGATCAGCCGTTGGTTATCCTCCTTCATGGCGGCGATCGCGGCTGGCACTAGGGCAGCCTCGAGCATCAGTGCCTGTCGATCCTCCGGCACCAGCGGACTGGAGCAGACCGTGGGTTCACCCAGGGCAATATTGATCCGAGCGTTGACAATTTCTGCGTCCTGCACGCGATTCATCAGACAGAGTGCGAAGCCCTCCAGTATCAGCAGTCTCGGGAATCGGTCCTTTACGGAATCCGGGATACCACTCAACCAGGTATATACCTGAGCTGATGTCCCCATCAGGGACATGATGGCAATAGCATCCTGATGAATATCCTCTATGACCTCGAGGAAATTACCCATCAAAGCGTAATCAACCGCTTCGCGGATGAGCCCCTTGCTGCGAAACCAACCGGTGGCGGTGCGATAGAGGTCTGACACCTCATGTGGATAACGGCTGCGTAACTGGGCTGCCAGAAAATCGTGGAATAGATGGTGAAACCGATACCAGGATTCACTGGTATCGACCTTGACGGTAAAAAGCCCGTCCGAATCTAGTTTCTGCAACACTGAGCTCGAGTCTGTGCGGCAGGTCAGTAGGTCGCAGAGTTCCGGGTTGAAGCGTGACAGGATCGAGGTCTTTAGCAGAAACTCCTGAATGTCGCGGGGCTGCTGTTGGAGCACATTACTGGTTAGGTAGTCAGATATTTCTGTCAAGTTACCCGAAAAAGAGCCAATGAACTCATCCCAGTTACCGTGATTCTTGAGCACTAGTGCTACCAGTTGCAAACCGGCGGCCCAGCCCTCGCTCTTGGTCCATATAACCTCAATCTGATCGGAGGTTAATCTCAGGTCATGCCGAACCGACAGGAAGGAGGTCACTTCATCGTGGGTAAACCTCAGCATGCTGACATCGACTTCGTACATGAGCTCGTTCAGCAACCAGGTGCTCAGCGGTAAGGGCGGAATGATCCTTCCACCAATGACCACCTTGAACTCGGGCGGCGACCACTCTACAAGACGCTCAATGAATTTGTGCAATTCCATTGATTTGACGTATTGGTAATCATCCACAAACAACGTAAGTGGCTGATCTATTTGAGCCAGTTCGTTGATGATCTGGTTAAGGGCAAGGGTCAGGTCTGGTTCCAGCCTACCGTCCAGCCAGCTCGTTCCATCAGTCCAAAAATCGCTGACCACCTCGCGCACCGCTGTAAGGAAATAGCGCAGGAAATTGGTTGGCTTATCGTCCAGATCGTCCAGTGACAACCAGCACGCCAACGACTCGCTGGCACGGAGGTCCTGAAACCACTGGGACAGCAAGGTGGTTTTGCCGTAGCCGGCGGGCGCATGAACCAAAATCACTTTCGCCCTGACGGATTGCTCCAGTGTCCTGAGCAGGTCTGGCCTGAGTAGGGTGCCTGTGTTGCTGATCGGTGGAAACAGCTTTGTGCGGATTGTTAGGTGATTTGCAACCATAGCTTCGATTGGTTAACCAACTGACGTTAGAGT
>MDSZ01201176.1_pt1 | contig 11741 bp, 12 predicted proteins | sample 811201 | NCBI WGS metagenome assembly MDSZ01 (sample SAMN05326647, study PRJNA326480) | marine metagenome | isolation source: seawater | place: Indian Ocean: North | collected 2010 | reverse complement strand
TTCGTATAATATATTATAATGCTTTTCCCCTATGTAAGGTCCCTTGATATATTCTGATTCTATTATAACTTCAGTTCCATAAACTTTAAATGTAAAGTACGGAATTTTTATTCTATTGAATTTCTGTTTTTGTAGTATTTCTAAGTTTTCTACACACTGATCTATTGAGTGCATTGTTATAGTTTTTGTAATTGATAAAGTCGTTATACGTGTCGACTTCTTATCCACATAAATCATATTCTATATTGTTCCATAGTAAATGATGAACCAGTAAGTGTATTATAGTCAGCATCAAAGTTTGACCATACAAGAGCATCAGGAGTGTCATATAACATATCACAATCTTTACAATAGTCAATACTATCGAAATCATGCATCTCATGAGCTTTACGAAGATTATTATATTCATCTCCGTACCATACTTCTTCTATAGACTGGTGTGATAAATGACCTAGTACTGATTTGCTATCTTGACCAAGGACCATGCAGCATGGCACAACGGCACCTTGAAGGCCATTATTACCGCCTGCTCGTACTATAAGATCAGGTGAGAAAGGTCGGCCACAACTTCTCTTTCTGCCTTTACGCCAATTAACATCTAGTTGACCAGACCAATTATGCTGTTTCCAAATAGACGCTTTGACTCCAGGTACATGACGAATCCAATTGCCGATATACTCACTACACTCATAATCAATATTATTATTGTCAAGAATTAAATGATATGATCCCATATTACCGCCGTATTCAATAGCGGCATTTGTATTATCCATTACTTCATAGAATGCATCCTTACTCATCTGTTCTCTGTAAAGTTTAGGATTATAACCCGTAACAGAAACCCGCGCGAAATGCATCCCGGCATCAATTGTTCTTTTCATCAAATCATCTTTAAACCAAAAGCCATTTGTAATAAATGACATTTTGAATCCACGATCTGATCCGGCCTTTACAAAGTCCGGTAACTTTTTATTCATTGTTGGTTCGCCTGAACCTTCGAGGTAAATCTCTTCGCATTCAGAATCTTGTAATTGATCAAGCATGTTGATAAACATATCATAATTCATCATACGTCTAAATGATTTTTCTCTTCCCTCTTCAAACGAATGCGGGCAGAACGTACAGCTATAATTGCACGAACCACATATTTCTATTACCGCCTTCTTTATTGGGAGAGTCATATAAATAAACCTGTTCAAAAACTATATTTATAGAGAAGTAAATGAAGAAACTTGTTAGCGACCGAGAGCATAACCCAATTTTTATCAATGATGAAGAGGGTGAAAAGGTTATACTGGATAATATGAAGCGAGGCGGACCAGGCGATAAAACTCAACCTGGTGAATATGACACTTCGGCATGGTTTGTAAAAATGTCTGAATCAGGGCAAAAGATCTTAGATGATCCTGAATCTATTACAGCAAAAACAAAAGATAAGTCTATATGGTTTTGCTCAATTCCATTTACTCAAGTATATTCAGAAATCGATGGGCAATACCAAGCGTGTTGTTTTGGAGCTTCATCAGGAGTAAGCGTTGAAAAAGTTCCATTAAAAGAATGGATGGAAGAAAGCGAATATATGAATAACATTCGCAGTGAAATGCTTGACCCTAATTCTAACTTTGAAAATGTAGATCAAACTTGTAAAAGATGCAGGGATGACGAAAGAAGATATGGCAGATCCCGTCGAACTAATTGCATGAAGATGCATACTAATGATCCAGACTTTTGGGATGGCATTGAGAGAACAGCTAGATTTTATAAACAAACAGGTGAATATTATTTTAGTGAACGTATTTGTGAAATACAACTTAAAGTATTTGGATCTGAATGTAATCTAGATTGTCATATGTGCATGCATGCAAACTCAACTATGAGATGGGAAATGGCAAATAAGCATGATGTCTGGCAAGATGAAATATTTGGTCCAAATGATGACTTTCGTAAAAGATATATTGACCACGTAGTAAAAGATCGTACTAAGGGTATAATGGAACAGATTATTGAGTTAGCCCCATATACTCGTAGCGTAAAAGTTATTGGTGGTGAACCTCTAATTATGAAAAAGCAATACGAAATGCTAAAGCTTCTCATAGAATCTGGACACTCAAAAGAAATACATTTAAAATATCAAACTAATTTTACTAAGATGCAAGCTGGTAAACATAATATATTTGATTATATTCCACATTTTAAAAACGTAGCTATGGTTGCATCAATCGATGGAATCGGTAGAGATATAGAATATATGAGACGTAGAACAGAGTGGGATGAAGTAGAAAGAAACATTGATACATGTAATGCATATGATAATGTCGTCGTCGATTTTAATGGACTCGTATCATTTTTAAGTGTTATGCGATTTAATAAAGTAATTGACTATTGTACTAATAATCCTAAAATACATCAAATCAACTGGGCTATGCTTGAACAACCTAAGCATTTAAGGGTTAACAACTTGCCCTTTGCAATTAAACAGAAGCTAATGCCATTATATGAAGATTATCCAGATATTCAACACGCGCTAGCACTTCCACCAGAAAATGATGTTAATATACAGGATACAATTAAATACTTACTTAAGCAAGATGCAGCTTATGTAGGTACAAAATGGGAAATGCATCTATTTGAAGAATTTCCTGAACTAGAAGAATATTATGAAGGATAATTATGAAACATACGTATGGCAATCAAACGATAGACCTATTCGATAAAAAAATTCCAGATCATGTACTACTTGCTGTTTCTGGTGGATTAGACTCGGCTTCTCTATTTTATCTAATATGTAAAAACTTTCCATCTATAAAAGTAACTCCTTATACAGGTCGTGATGTTACTGCACCTTTTGACTATGAGTGCTCATTGGATGTAATTCAATTTATGAGAGAAACATTTCCAGATAATAAAATAGATAAACATGAAGTATTTACATTTGATATAAATGATCCTGAATGGCGCAAGCTTGCAGAAGAAAAATGGGAAGAAGAAATGGTAGAGATGCCTGATGGAACAAAAGTTGGCAGAGCTCTTACAACATCAGGCTTAGTTAAGATTCTAATGAAAAGAAAACATGAAAACGATCTTAGACAAAAATATCCTAATGCATTAATGATGACTGGAATGACAGGTAATCCTCCCATAGAAGAACAAAAGAAGTATGGATTCTATGATGTAGCAGAACGCCGACGTGATGATAAAACACAAAACCCTTGGAAACACGTCATTTATCAACCGTATATAAATGTAGATAAAAAGTTTGTTGCTGGCGTATATAAAGATAACAATCTTATGGAAACTTTATATCCATTTACTAGCTCTTGTGTTGGATTTCCAGACGAAACAAATTACTATACTGAACCATGCGGTCAATGCTTCTGGTGTCATGAGAAACAATGGGCATTTGAGACTTGATAAACATTGTAGTTACGAGTAAGCCAGTTGATGGCTTACTACATTATAGTTATGAATATTGCTGTATGCTTAATGATGTCGGCATTGAAGCTCAAGTTGTAATTATTACTAGAGGTAATTACAAACCTCAGCATTATTTAGATTCACTAGAAAAAAAATACATATATGTTAAAAATGTAGAGATCAACGATTGTTGGCCTGAGGATGATGATGTAACAATGATTCTTGGCCGAAGTATGATATCAATACCATATAGAGAAAGGCATTTATATGATGAAGATCGTAGACTACTTACTCACCTTCTTTTTTCAGGTAAACTTATTTCTGTTTATAGTACTAACGATAATGATTCTTATGGACTTGCACTAGAACATTTTAAAACAAAGAACGTATATGATTTATGTGACACAGATGTTTATCCTGATGGTATAGGTAAACATTTTGAAAAAACTATTAACTTTAGTATGTACAAAGACCCTATAAATGATGTACAATTTAATCATCTGTTCTTAGGTACTAATAGAGAATATTACTCAGAGCTTTTAGAAATAGTACCTAACTATCCAGATCATGGAATTTTATCATATGATGAGGACTATATAAATAGAGATTGGAATAATATATTTTGTCCAGTAGATAATGTGCTCGGAATATTTGAGACTTATGTTTATAATAAAAGAACTTTTGACCCAGCACCTCGTCTGTTCATGGAATGTAAATACTACAATAAAGATATTATATATTTGAGAAACTTTGATGGTATAGATGGTGGTTCTGTTTATTGGAATCGTGATCCACAAACCCCTGACATACAACCTATAATAGAGGCTTATAATGAATTACAACGGATGGGATATTGATTATCTTGAAAACAAATCTAAGTATTACGAAATCTTTGATAAAGCAATGGTCAAAGAAGTTGAAGGTAGTACAGAAGAATTAGAATCACAAATCAAAGAAATAACTGGTAGAAAGTATGCAGTTGCTGTCAACAGCGCTACTGATGCTTTACGTTTTTCATTAGAAGCATGTGGTATTGGACCAGGCGATGAAGTAATCGTATCTAGTTTCTCATGGATTTCATCTTCGACTTGTATTAACATGGTCGGAGCAACTCCAGTTTTCTGTGATATTGGATTAGATACTTATCATCTATCAGCAAATAGTGTGCAACGTATGATGACACCTAAAACAAAAGCTGTCATCTATACGCATTTATATGGCAACATGACTGATACAACAGAGATCGAGGAACTATGTAAACAATACGGTATGTTCTTTATTGAAGATTCTGCACAGACTATTGGCTGTAAATACGAAGGTCGACCAGCAGGTTCTATCGGTGATTGTTCATCATTTAGTTTTAACGGTAATAAAGTTGTGGCAGGTATTTCAGGCGGCGGTATGTTTATGACCGATAATGAAGACTTTGCTAAATACGTACGTAAGGTTAGACGTCACGGTAAAGATAAAGACTTTGAGGTTCTAGGTACAAACTCAAAGATGTTTATTACAAATGCAGATGTTATTTCATATAGACTAACACAATTAGATAAATGGACTGAGCAACGAAATAAGATTGCACAATTTTATATTGACGAATTGGGCGAAGATTTTATTGTACCTAAGATGCCAAAACCTGGTAACATAAATAACTGGCATAAGTTTGTGATGAGATGTGAAACAAAGAACAAACGTAAAAGAATTAAAGATACAGTCAAAGATGTCTTAAGATTTAATCCGTCTATTCATTACGAAAAACTATTATATGCAAACGGATTGTACAATAATACAGACTATCGTAATGATATGACACCTAATGCTGAGATTGCTGCTAATACAGTAATGTCATTACCTATTCACCCATGGTTAACAGAAGAAGAGATCGATAAACTATGCCAGACGATACTAATGGTCTAACATATATGATGAGGCGCCAGGGGGTAAATTTAGATATTACCCATCGGTGTCCATTAGAATGTCCTAGATGTCAAAGATTCTCATCGTTCACTGAAAAAGGATTAAAGGTTCCAGGCAGTGATATGCCATTTGAAGAATTTGAAAAAGTTACAGAACGGTTTAAACACATAAACTTTTGTGGCCAAGTATCTGATCCTGTTCATCATCCAAAATTTATAGAATTTTTAGAACATACGCATTCCTTTTATTTAAGGAATCAAGTAGATGTAGAAGTTAGACCTAGATCTGTATCTGTTCATCATGCATCAGGCGGTAAACCACTTAGGTGGTATCCTAAAGCTTTTAAAGCAAATCCAAGAGCAAAATGGTGGATCGGCCTTGATGGATTACCAAAAGATAGTCCTAAATATCGTATAAATCAAGATGGTGATAAGATGATAGAAATTTTAAAATTAGGAAAAAAATATTTAGAAGATCCACCAATTTGGCAAATGATTGTGTTTAAATTTAATGAAAACGATATTGACACATGTAGAGATATGGCGTCTGATTTAGGGGTTGATTTTGCTGTTATTAGTTCATCAAGATGGTTGAGTAATGGCGATCCTTTAAAACCATCTTCAGAATATGCATTGAGGTTATAATGGCAGAAGAAGTTAAATACGAAGGACCTGAGATAGATCAAATAGACCAAAGGTCTGAACTAGATCCTAAATGTTTCGATCGTAGACAGGAATCTTATGCTATTACAAATAGAATGGAACTTATTCCATGCTGTTGGCTTGATAATCAAGTCAATAGAAAAGATATAGAATATGGACAATTATTGCTTGCTAGTAGAATATATGATTACGATAGTATTGATGAAATACTTTTAACTGATGAATGGATTGAATTTTATGAAAAGTTAGGAAAAGGAATAGGCTTTCCTATGTGTCATATAGTTTGTAAAAAAAGAGAAACTCCTCAACATAAAAAAGAAACTTTTTATAAAGACGGTGAAATTACACAACAAAGAGAAACATGATACCTTCTATTCAAGATATTAGAGAACAAGGATATTTAGGTGTAGATTTTTATCTATCTAAATCCTGTAATAAATCATGTCATTATTGTACAGCATGGACACTAGAGATGCGTAACTTGCATGTTGACATGAAGTTTCTTACTAATACACTCAATGGTTTTGAAGGCTATAGAGTAAACGTGAATTTACTTGGTGGAGAACCCGGTCTCATTAAGAATCTAAAAGAAGTTATTGCCAAAATAAAAGAATACGATAATGTAAAGCTATCTGTTCTATCAAATTCTCTTGTACGTAAGTTTCATCCGTATGTCCTTGAAGATCCAAACATATATTATGTAGAGCATCTCGTACTTGATTTCCATGAAGACAAGATAGAGAAGTTAGGTAACTATCCATTCTTCGAAGAAAATGATTTAAATAATTATAATCTAATTATCAAGACACCGGGCTATTTTAATTATAGAGATAATTTTGACCTGCCTGAGATCGATCATAAGAATACAATACTAAAAGAGTTTAATAGCAGATCACCAGAATGGGGCAAGACTTCTCAAGCACCTGAGTTTGATAGACGTATGTGTGCAGCATTTCCTAAGGTACCCGTCATAGACTTTGAACTTAAAATGATTAGGCATTGTAGTAAAAAAGTTATTAAAGGATCAAGGCTCTTTGAGCCTACATATGAAAACTTACAAAAGATGATGAACTTTGAATTGTTTGAATTTGAAGACTATTGTAAGACCTGTACTGAATTTGTAGAACGACGCCCAAATGAACAGATCTTAAAAATCATGGAGGCTGGAACTGTATTATGAAAAAATTATTAGTCGGCGGATGCAGTTTTACAGAAGATAATTTTAAAAGAGACGGCATTAAAAAACGTTGGTGTAATTATGTCGCAGATAAACTCGGTTATGAATTAACAAACATTGCTATGGGAGGTGCTGGCAATGAATATATTTTTACTAGTCTATATAATTATTTAAAAGATAATAATCCAGATATGGTAATTGCTGCATGGTCAAAATCAGATAGACGTGATTATAAGGTTCGTGGCAATTGGAAAAATGATAGATTAGATATACGAGGTGATATAGATTATCATATCGAAAAAACTAATAACTATAAAGAACTGATGGAACTAGTTTGTAAAACTAAAGGTATAGAATATCATAGTTTTCAAATGATAGAACTTTATCCGAAAGATAGAGATAATGTTCAAGGTAATACAATAGGATTTTTTAGCAAAGCTGAATTTAAAGCTAATGAAGACTTTATTAGTGATGCTGATCGTCATCCATCAGCAATCGGTCATGAAAAAATAGGACAATACATTTATGAAAATCTTTAGCGCAGCCTTCGGTCCACATGATCACAATACTTATGACGGTGTATGGCATAATCAAAGAGAAAGATATACACGACGTAAACATAATATCCCATGGCATTATGATGCTTATCCTCATCATAGCACTGCTGATAAAATGAATAAAGAAGATAACAGTGCTGGCCAAGATTTTTATGAAGAGTATTGGCAACCAGAGAAACATGAGATATATGCATTTACAACCACTATCGGTGGTGTAAATCAAATGCCTAAACTAAAAGCTTTAGAAAGCTTTATGGACTGGGAACCAGAACATTTATGGGATTATAAACGTGATGGAAATATTTATTATATAGACCATCATCAATCACATGCTGCTTATGCTTATCTTACGTCAGAATTTAAAGAAACAGATATTCTTGCAATAGATGGGAGAGGGTACAAATATAATACTGTATTTTTTGATAAACATGGTAAACCATATAATCTAAAATTAGATATTGGTGAAGTTTGGGATTGGTTCTCAAAGGAAATGGGATTTGGCAGTTTAGGTGCAAGTAAAGTTATGGGACTTGCTGGTTATGGTAAAATTCACCATATGGATTTACATATGATTTTAGATGACTATTGGAAGACAGGTAAAATGAAACCTTGGTCAGAATTGACTTCTCAGATAAGACAGAAAAGACCAGAAAATATTGCATATACTTTACAATTAGCAACGGAAGAAAGAATTAGAGATGCAGTATATGATCTAAAAACTTCTGATAGAATTTGTGTTGCCGGTGGTGTAGGTTATAATGGCTATATGAATGAAATGTTTTATGAGAATTGGGATAGAGTGCACGTTCCTCCAGCACCTGGAGACGAAGGACAATCAATTGGTACTTACATGCATGCTGATTATATACTAAATAAAAATATTCATAAACCATCAGTATATGCTGGTAAACAGTATAATTATAAAGGCGAAGAAAAAGTAGATATTAGAGAGGTCGCTCAAGAGATAGCTAATGGTAAAATTGTCGGTTGGTTTCAAGGTAAATCAGAAAGTGGACACAGAGCATTAGGCAATAGAAGTATACTTGCTGATCCTCGTAATCCTGAAATAAAAGATATTATTAACCGAACAATAAAAGATAGAGAAGACTTTAGGCCATTCGCTCCATCAGTATTAGAAGACTATTATCAAGATTGGTTTGATACTCCAGAACCAAGCCCATACATGTCAAGAATCATGAGAGTTAAAGGTAATAAAGTTCCAGGTATAACGCATATAGATGGAACTGCTCGAATTCAAACTGTCAATAAAAAACAAAATAAAAAATATTATGATTTAATAAATGAATTTTATAAAATTACTGGAGTTCCAATGATTCTAAATACTAGTTTTAATTGTCAAGAGCCTATAGTTGAAACTCCTGAAGAAGCAATAAATACCTTTAATAATACACAAATGGACTTGTTGGTTATAAATGATTATATCATGCGTAAAGTGGGGTGATAAGTTTAATCACGAACACGTGAATAGACTTTATACTATGTGTGCAAAATATTTCGATGATTTTAGATTTATATGTCATACAGATGATGCCGATGGTATTTGGCCTCTAGTAGAAATTAAAGAATTAGATGAAGACTTAGAATTAGAAAAGTGGTGGTGGAAACTACAACTATTTGATGAAAATAGATTTGGTGATTCAAAACGCGGTAAACACTTATTTTTTGATTTAGATGTTGTAATACAAAACGATCCATCAATTATTATAGATTCTATAGAAGAAGATAAGCTTACTATGGTTAAAGCTTATTGGAAAAGTTATCCCCTTGGACATTTAGATATGAATAATAATTCTTCCGTGCTTGCGTGGGAGGGTGATTTATCTTATCTATGGAGAAAATTTACAAAAGATCCCGAGAAATACCTGTTCATGTATAATGGGATTGATGGCTTTATAACTTACGAATGTCCAGACTATGTAAAGAATTTTGATAGGGGAATAATTTACTCACGCTTATATGGTGTAGACGAAAATAATTGTTTTGAACCAATTAATGACAATCAACCTGAAAAACTTTTTTATGAACCAGATTATCCTATTTGTATATTTAATGGGTGGAGAAGAGAGACAGGACCAGATGGAAATTATTGGCTAGATAATAATGGATATGAAGGTCTAGAAAAATATTGGGAATGGGAGTCTAATAATCAATGGAAAGATGTTAATCATACCGGCATTGATAGAAAACTATGGGATGCTTTGTGGGAATGTTCATATAGCGGAGGTGATGTAAATCATTTTTTAGATAGTTTATCACCTAATCAGTATGAATCAAAATTATGGTTAGTAGAAAATCTAATTAAATGTATTCATAATCCTAAGAAAATACAATTGTATGGAGGATGGTTTGCTCATCCTATTACAACGATTCTACGGTCAGCATTTAAAAATATACAGTGGATTGAAAATATAGATCTAGATGAAAATGCACTGCACGTTTGTAGATTGTTAAATGATAACATAGATACAATTCATGGAAACGTATTAGAAGCTGGTAAAAGAGACAGTGATGTAGACGTTGTTATTAATACGTCATCTGAACATATGCCTCCGCTACCAGTTATTATAGCTAATAAAAATTATAAAAAATATGATGGTGAAAGAAAACCTACTGTATTTGCAATTCAGAGCAATAATATGTTCCATGTTCCTGATCACATAAATTGCGTAAATGATGAAGATGAACTTGCTAGAATGTGTGAATTTAAAAGAGTATTATATAAAGGCTCATTAGATATGCCAAATGGTTATAAGAGATTTATGGTGATTGGTTATGCGTAGAGTTATATACAGCTTTTACATTGATATACCAAAAGACAAGGTTGTATCTCATCCTGAATCAGTAGATTTATTTAAAGAAAATTACAATTGGCTACGTGATAAACATGTAGAGTATGCAAAATCAATTGGAGTAGAATATAAACATTTTTTTGAAACTAAGAAGTTTTTATATTATAGATTATGGTTTGAAGAGAATTATCCTGAAGTTAGTTTCTATAATATAGTAAACTTCTGGAAGATACAACTAATGTATAGTCTTATAGATGATTACGATGAAATTTTATATCTTGACATGGATGTCATACCAGTTACAAAAGAGAATATCTTTAATGAAATAGATTTAGATAAAGGTGTTGCCATACTAACTGGTACACACGCAAATCAGACTGACATAAAGTTACAGGATACTTTAAAATATAATCATCATGTACGTTCGCCCATGGCTAAGCTATGGAATACGCGATGCATGTTATCTGATTATGGAATCTATCTTAAAGAACCAGAAGTATTTAATACTGGTATTGTATGCGCTAGGTCTGATGATTTGCGTAAGCTAGCATACTTTGAAAATTTTCAAGAGACATTAGATATTATGCGTGATATGACTACCGATGAATTTTATCCCGATTCAATACGTAAAATGTTTGGATATGATAATGAAACAGTATGGGGTTATAAGACACATATAAATAAAGTACAATATCAACCTTTAGATGATTGGCATTACTTTATGGACAATTGGTCATATATATCAAAGTCCGCAAAGTTTGTACATTGTGTATCTAAAGACTTCGAGTACGTGAGGAATTACTGTGAAAAGAATAATCTTTAGTTTATATAGGGATGACCTAGATGAACATACATCTGTAGGACCTGAGAAAAGAGAAGCATTTATAAAATATGCTGATCAATTGAGTGAAGTTAAATCTACATATGCTAATCATATTGGTGCTGAATATAAACTATTTACTCCTGACTCTACTGCATATGATGATGTACAGTTTCAAAAACTTACTATGTTCGAAGAACTAGCAAAAGATTATGATGAAATTTTATATCTCGACTATGATGTAATTCCACTAAGAAACGAAAACTTTTTTGATAAACATGATTTAAATACAATTTGTGCTTTTAATGTCGTGTGTGAATTAGATAGGCAGACTATTGCATGGAGAAATTCTGATGCTAATTGGCATGGAATGGATATGTATTC
>MDSZ01061838.1_pt1 | contig 11741 bp, 13 predicted proteins | sample 811201 | NCBI WGS metagenome assembly MDSZ01 (sample SAMN05326647, study PRJNA326480) | marine metagenome | isolation source: seawater | place: Indian Ocean: North | collected 2010 | reverse complement strand
TTTACTACACCTTGTTAATCTTATTTTTAATTTTTTTGTTAATTTACGAAGTTTTCTAAGTTTTTTTTTAGTTCCTCTATGACATATCATTTTCTTTTTTAAACGTTTTTTAGAGCATCTTTTTCTTTTCCTTTTCCGTTTTCTTTTTCTAGTTTTTCTTTTACCACCCCCTAACGTCCCTCTCCCCCCGTCGCCCTTCTCAAAATCAGACTTTTCAAATGGGTTAGGGCCCATTTCATCATCATAAATTTCACCATTTAGTTCATCTATAGCCTCTTCTATTTTGCTGGATGGAATTTCGTCCTGATTGTGACTACTTCTTATTTGGTTTATTTGTGCTATTGTTTGTTTCCTTTTTTCAGGAGTATCCTCTTTTTTTTTCCACCCTTGTTGCCTTAGAAATGCCTTTATGTTAATTGGAGGGACATTGTGCGGCAATATGAATTCAGTAATAAGCTTGCGTGAGATAGAACCGGAATGACTGTCTGGATTTCTTCCTTCAGCGGCAAGTTTTTTAACTGCTCTAGTAAGTTCATCTATACTTGCGTCTCTGTTACCTGCCGCACCTCTTTCCCCGCCTGATTTTAAAATAATCCCATCATCAAATAATTTTTTAATTAAGTCATTGTTATATTTTTTGAAAGCTTTAACCCTATCACTTCCTACTAATAGTATAACTTTATTGAATCCTCTACTATGACGTAACCAATTTAAAAGTCTTATAGAATATAGTTGTCCATGTCTTTCACGTATAGAAATAGGTTTTATAAAACTTGGATAAGTGTTTTTTATTTCCTCTAATTCATCGTCAATTGTTCTTTGATAATCAATTAAAATAGTGGGTTTTATTGGAAATTCCATAAGGAATGCATTTAAAGTAACAACTCTTATTGCGGTTGAATGTGGCTCAGTTTTATTGATTTTTGTCTTTGTTATTTTTTGCTCTCTACCTATCAATCTTCGCCCTTGGTCCGAACTTGCTACTTTAGCTCTCTCTTTTAGTTCACTAATTTCAGGATTATGATACCAACCTTCTTCAACATTTGTCGGGGATAACCATATAAAAGTATCCACAGAGACAGATGGCTTTCTACTGCAGACATCACATACAGATGTCCTAATTTTTTCTGCTGTCTCCATAACATCCCTAATTAATTCCACATGACCTTCGGTAACAGGATGAAATCTACCTAATGTAAAAACTGCTACTTTATCTCCTGGTACTATGTTGGCTTTAAATTCTCCAAGGTTTTCTGATAATTTATCGCCTCCTTTTGATTCACCTGCTGACATTATTAATATATACATTAAAGAGATTAAAAAGTATTTCAAATATAATATTATTATGGCAAATACAGATACTCGTCCTTGGGTAGAGAAATACAGACCAACACAATTTGACGATATTGTCTTAGACCCCCTAAATAGAAAATTATTAGAAAATATTGTGACTCAAAATAATTTTCCTAACCTTTTATTTTACGGCCCACCTGGAACAGGAAAAACAACCACAATTATAAATTTGATTGATAAATATCAAGAAGTATATAAACAAAAAAGAAAAGGACTGAAAATTCATTTAAATGCTAGTGATGATAGAGGTATTGATGTTATACGTAATCAAATAAATCAATTTGTAAATACAAAAACTTTATTTGGAAATGGAATGAAATTTGTCATATTAGATGAAGTAGATTACATGACAAAAAACGCACAACAAGCATTAAGATATTTAATACAACAATACAGTAAAAATATCAGATTTTGCTTAATTTGTAATTACATAAGCAGAATAGATACAGCATTGCAAAATGAATTTATAAGATTAAGATTTTGTCAACTACCAACAAAAGATACATATACATTTTTAAACAAAATTGTAGAAAATGAAAAATTAAATATTACAACTAAACAACTGAAAACAATACAAATAAGATTTAAGTCGGACATTAGAAGTATGATTAATTATTTACAATCAAATCATGATAATATAAATATAAACACGGATATACTTACAGATAAATTTATTGAAAAAATGATTATAAAGTTAAAAAAAACAAAGAAAAATAAAGCGAATATTGTATGTAAAATATGTACGAAACACAATATTCAAAAAAGAGAATTTTTAATTCAATTTATATCTTACTTAATATTTAATAGGCCTGACATAGTAACTACAAAAATTATAACCAAGTTACAATTTATAATTCATAATAATACAGTAAATGAAGACTATTTAGTTCAATATTTACTGGGAGAGCTTGATAATTTATATAATGTTTTATAATATAACTTCATTCTATGCTGTAACTTCTTTGAAAATAAATTTGGAGATTCCTTGTGTGGGTCAAATTGATTGCGTTTTAGACAATATTCTTGTATAATATTATCTAAATTATGGCTGTCGCTCTTTTTTGTTTTATTTTTGTAGATATATGTTTCCATTTATATAGACAAATATAAAATAAAATTGATTTAAATATATTTAAAGAAAATAATCATATCAATGGATTTAGATGATGAGTGGCTTACATTTCAGAGTTCTATTAATAATAACAATTCTATAAAAACTATTATTAATAATGATAAAAAAAAAACATTACCTCCTAAATGTAGTGATATTTATATTTCAACTCAAACAAAAATAGCATATTTGAATTCAGAAATAGATTTGTATAATATATTTTGGAATATTCCAATTATAAATTATTATTCGCCAAAAAATGGTATTATAAAAAAAAGTATCAAAATTACCTGTAGTTCAGAAGAAGAAGTGGAAAAATTAGAAGAAAATTTAAAAAACATAGACTGTTTAGATGTAAATATTTTAACTCAAGTTAACAACCCCAATGCTAGAAAAACTAAATTTAAAGATATTAGAAAAATAGATATTGGTTTATGTAAAAAAGATTTAATATGTTATCGTAAAGCAAAAAAAGGTGCATTTTATAATTGTTTTGCTCTTATATTAAGAATCAAATATAAAGAAGTATACAAAGAGGTTCATGTAAAAATTTTCAACACTGGTAAACTAGAAATACCCGGAATTCAATATGATGATTTATTAATTATAACACTAAATAAATTGGTAAATATATTAAAACCTTTTACAAATGACAATTTAAACTATAATACAAATATTTCTACAGTATTAATAAATTCTAATTTTAGCTGTGGATTTTATATAGATAGATTTAAATTATATAAAATATTAAAAAATAAATATAACATAAATGCTGCGTATGACCCATGTTCTTACCCAGGTATACAGTGCAAATTTTATTATAATCCTGCTAAAACAAAACAAGATGGAATAAAAACTAATGAATTTGAAGATAATTGGAGTCAAATATCGTTCATGATTTTTAGAACAGGTAGTGTTTTAATTGTTGGTAATTGTAATAAAAATATTTTAAATATTATATACACTTATTTAAAAAATATTCTATACAACGAATACAATGATGTATGCATTGAAAATAATAACACAAAGAAAAAAAAGACCACAAAAAAAATAAGAAAAAAAACCATTTTATTTACTATTGAATAGCCATTTTGTAAATTTTGGTGGGGATAAATTATTAATTTTAAATTCACAATTATTATCATTTAACTTTTTATAAATACTATCCTTAGTTATCATATACCCATCTTTAAATTTTTTAAAAAATAAATTACTCAAATTAAAAAATGTACATTCATCTTTTATTAATTTTTTTTTCTCTAATAATGTTTTATAATACAAATAATTATCACAAAACATAATTTTATCCTTAATTATATTTTTAGACAAAACTAATTTTGTTGTAATTTTTTTTAAATTTTTTTGAATGTACATTAAATAGCTTAACTTATTTTGATTATCACTCATATTTTCATTATCTATAACACTTTCTATAATCCCGTTGTATATTTCTGTGTATTTACTAATATAATTAAATACATCTCTTTCTTCAATATCTGAAATTTCAAAAGTTTTTCTATATTCATTATTAATTTCAAATATTGTTTTTTTATAAACAAATAATGTTGCATCCTTTGAGTTTAATTGTAAATAAGAATGATTATCATTACCTATTTGACCAATAAATTCAACATAGAATAAATATGCTTTTTTACAATGATATACTGTTAAATTTATATTTTTGGTGTACAATAATAACATATTAAATATGTGTGTCAATGTTTTTAAACCACGTAATAAAATAAAATTAGAATAATCATTATTTTTAAAAATAATATTATCTATCAAATGCAATAAGTATTCATTTATAATTTCATTAAATTTTTTTAATATTATTTCATCAGTTGCATCTAATTTTTTATTATAATTTTTAATATCATATAGACATTTTTTTTTATCAATACTCATTTATTATTTTAAATATTATTTTTTTAAAAAAATAACTATTTAAAGATTAAATTAAAAAATACATATAAAATAATGTCTGAACAAGCCGTTGAAAATTCTACAAATTATAGACTACCAAGTGGTACAACTTTACAACATTGTGCTAAACTAGGTATTGTCGAGGATAAACCAATTATGTTTGATTATTGGACAGCCTCTTGTGATAAAGATATTCTAATCGGAGTTCGTGAAAATGGTGAGAAATTACTTGTTAAAAGTGAAGAGGAGTACACTAGCCCTGTTTCTAAAATTTATAAAGTAGAGGGGGAATATATTATAATCACCGAGAACTCCATTTATGTTGTTTCGGCAGATATTCCTACTAAAAGAATTTCTGGAGTTAATTAAATAATTTTTATTTATTAATTTAATTAACTTATAATATTTGTTTTAATTTTTCTATTTGTTCATTCGATAATTTTTCTGGAAATAGTATATCAAATTTAATTATTAATTTTCCTATGTTATTATCTCTTGACATACCAAGATTATCTATTTCCTTAGAATAATTTATAGGAATTATGTTACCTTTATCATTATTAATTGTGTATGTTTTACCATTTATATGTTTAACATCAAATGTAAATCCCGTTAATGCCTGTTTTAATGTAATTGATTTTTTTATTTTTAAATTTAAACCCTCTCTTTTAAATTCTGTATCGTTTTTAACTGTTATATGAAGTTTTAAATCTCCTCTAAGTGTATTATTTACACAATTACCTTTTTCTTTTATTACTATTATTTCTCCTGAATCAATTCCTTTTGGTATTGGAAAATATATTTTCTCAGTTTCATTTTTTTTTACATTATTTACCATTATCCATCTATTTATAACTAAAGGATAATTGATACCAGAATATGATTGTGTTAAATTTATTGTAATATTTTGTATCAATGGTTCTGGTTTTTGTATTCTATTCATATTTACTGGTCTGCCATTTCTAAAAATTTGAACATTTGGCATACCGGACATACCAGGCATACCAGGCATACCAGTCATACCAGGCATACCACCGGGAATACCACCTCCAAAAAACATTCTTAAAATAGGGTCTATATTTACATCATTACCACCATTAAATCTTTGAAAGGGATTATTTCTTCTCATTTTATACATTTCACGTTTTTCAGCATCACCTAATGTTTGATATGCTTCATTTATTTTTTTAAATACATTAGAATCACCTCCTCTATCCGGATGATGTTTTAAAGATAATTTTCTAAATGCTTTTTTTATTTCATCTCCACTTGAATTTTCAGATACACCTAAAACTTTATAATAATCTTCCATTTGTAAAATATATAAATATAAACTTAAATACTTTATTACTTAATTTATTATGAATATACCCTTTTTAAAAAAATATCAACCAACTTTTTTTAAAGATTTTATAATTGATAAAGAATATATTGAACTACTAAATACACTTATAAACATGAATAATTTAAATATTTTATTAATTGGTAATCCTGGTTGTGGTAAAACATCTTTATTACATTCAATCATAAGAGAATATTATAAATTAGAAAAATTACCAAATCAAAATGTTTTATTTATTAATAATCTTAAAGAACAAGGAATTCAATATTATAGAAATGAAGTTAAAACCTTTTGTCAAACACCCTCATCTATTTTTGGGAAAAAAAAATTTATAGTATTAGATGATATTGACCTTATAAATGACCAAAGTCAACAAGTTTTTAGAAATTGTATTGATAAATATAGTCACAATGTTCATTTTTTAGCCTCATGTTCTAATACTCAAAAAGTAATAGATAGTATACAGTCTAGATGCACTATTATTAAAATAAAACCAGTTCAAAAAAATCTTTTAAAAATTATTTATTCACATATCAAAAAAAAAGAACGACTTAAAATTTCAGATGATTGTGAAGAATTTATATTAACTATTTGTAACAACTCTATTAGATTATTAATAAATTATATGGAAAAATTCAAATTATTAAATGTAAAAATTAATCAAAAAAAAGTAAAAGAAATATGCACTAACATAAGTTATTATGAATTTGAAAAATATACTTTATCTTGGTATAAAGAAAAAAATATAATAAATTCCATTCAAATTATATATTCTATTCACAAAAAGGGCTATTCTGTAATGGATATTTTAGATGCTTATTTCATATTTATAAAAATTACAGAAATTCTAGAAGAAAATACCAAATATAAAGTTATAAAACTAATATTGAAATATATTGCTACATTTCATACCATACATGAAAGTGAAATTGAATTAGCTTTTTTTACAAATGATTTAATTAAGTTATTATAATTTATTTTTAAAATTTTAATAACTTTAATAAATATATGAGTCAAATTTTCCAATCATCTTATCCTAAAAATGATTTCTTTGAATTTATAGATAATTTTTGTGATAAAAATAATAATCAATACATTTTTTCAAAAGAGGCCTTTAAAAGAATTAAATTACAAAATTCTATAGAACCTTTTTGTGAAAAAATAAAAAAATATTATTTCAAATCTAAACATCATTATTTAGAGAGAGATATGAATTATAAAAATTTTGTTACTATTATACGACAAATATGTAAATATCACCATATACCATTTACAAGTAACATTAAATACTCTAAATCTAAATATGAAATTAAATATTTTATTTATTGTGACTAATCAAAATATATTTACTCGCCATTGTATTTGCTTTTAATACTTGTTTTTTATTTAATCTAGCAAACCATTGATATTTTGTTCTGGATAATATCTCTTCATCCGGTAATACCACACATAACAAAGAATCTAAACATATATCTAAATTTGTATTTTCTAACCAATTATCTATTAAAATAACATTATTTTTATTGTCTTTTACTCCTAACTTTTTACCATTTATTAAACTACACTTATTATCATTTATCAATTTAAATAAATATCTGTTAATAGATGCATCAAAATTCGGCATATCTGTGTTATCTTTTGAAATCAGTATCTCTAAATATTCTATTAATTCTTTCATTACTAAACTATTTTTATGACAACCCATAAATTTATAACTAGGAAAAAATCTCGTAATTTTATTACTACCACTTTTATTTAATAATTCTCCTACAAATAATCCTTTATTTGATAACTCGTTATCATATAATGTTTTCATATCTTTCATCATAACTGTTGAATTCGGCATTAATACACCACCATATAAATAAAGTAACTTAGATATTGCCAATACTCTTACTCTATCTTTTATAGGCTCACTTAATCCGTCCATTGATATTGTCCAGTCAGGTAATAATCTTTCAAAAGAACTATCATCTATTAAACAAATTTTAAAATTTTCACCACAGTTTTTTATTACTGATTCTACACATAAATCCTTGTAGGGTTGATTTAAATCCCGCGAACTTCTTCCATTAAAACTAGACCAATTTCTTGAATTAATTACATGTTTTGAGTGCAACCATATAAATGGTTTACCTGTTATTGATTCACTTTCATTTAATAAATATTTTCTTACTAAATTATATTTATCTAATTCCTCATCTGGGTAAAATTTCTTGTTATATCTATCATACAACATACCTATTGTAGTTACTGCAATAAATACCAATAAATAATTCACAATATTCATTTATATATATATTACACAATTTATTAATTTTTTAATTGTTTTAAATGAGACCACCATTTTTTATTAGCCCTTGCTATCTCTTCATCTCTTTTAATCAATCTAAATGCTCTTTCTGTATTTGTTTTCGCATTGTTACTTTCTCTTTGATTTAATAGTTTTCTAGACTGTTCTAAAGAAACCATACCCGGCATATTTTCTTCTCTATGTCTCACATAACTTTCTATATTATCAAATTTAGGTTTCATCAAATAATCTTCTTTGGTAATAGGTACCACTGTTTCCGTATGGGCTCTTTTTAAATCTTGATACGGCAAATTACTAAATATCTCACTAGAATATTGTTCTGGTTTTTCTCTAGTCAAATTATAACCACCACCTAATTCTATATCTCTAATTCCTTGGTGAACTATTAATGCTTTCTGTTTCTTTTTTCTTTTCTCAAATTCATCTTCCATAGCCGACATACTTGATATTTTACCTTTATCCATATCTTCCGATGACTTAAACCAATCACCATATCCAGAATCTACATCTTCACTTCTAACTTTTACCTTATCAAACATGTCGTTAAACCACTTATTAAATTCTTTAGCACTTTTACCATCTAATTTTCGCAATAATTGTTTATTTTCAGTATCTACCTCTGCTGAGTATACATTGTTTTTAGCACACTTCTCTTTTTTACATCTATACTCATATATTGCTTCCAACATTTTATAAGCTTTCATAAAAAATAAAAAAACATCTTTTGGTAATCTACTTTTATCCGGATGAGTTTTTAAGGCCATACTTTTTGCTTTTTTCATATCTTCTGGTTTAAATTCATAGGTTAAATGAAATAAATTCAAAATATCTTCTAAATTATAATTATCAATATTTAAATCAAAATCATCCATATAATTTTTGGTTTTATTATATATTATTTATTTATACACAATATATAATAATGCAATTCGATAAAATTTATACAGGTCAAAAACAAAATTATATTTCAAAAGTAAATACACAAGAAAGTAACCCTTTAGATTCTTCGTTTCCTTGGATAAAACTAATGGGCTTTAATAATAAGGAGAGTTTTACACAAAAAGCCGCTCAACTTTATAAATATATTAATAGTATCCCATCATATGACGAATTATATGACAACAAAAAAGCCCAAAAAAAATTTATTTCTAGTTTAGAACCAGGCTTAATTGAGGAAAAAATTGAGGAAAAAAGGAAATCCTTAGATCAAGTGGTGGTGGATATACCACGCTCCAAAAGTGCAACGTCTATATTTGGTAAATTATTAATTTATTGCTTTATAGTAAATTTTGATAAAAAAACAACATATACACAAGGAGATAATTTTCAACTCGCAGCTTTACTAAAATCCGTTCAAACAATTTTTGAAAAAAAGGAAAAATCTGTTTTGGTCACTGCTTATTTATATATTGAAATCTATAAAAAAATAATTAAAAATTTTACGCTTCCCGTAGACTTCGACACCCAAACACCTGCTTTTTTGCGTTGGTGTATTTTAACATTTGGTTTATCAAAAAATAAAAAAATGTTAATAAAAATAGATAATCAAAAAATTATTGAACTTTTTGAAGTGTTTGTGAACACAAATACACTTTTATTAAAAGACTCCGAAACAAATTTCGCTATTATTGGAAGTACATCTTCTTTTAATACAAATCAAATAATAAGAATATATGGTCATATGTTGATGTTTGAAGATATTATTAGTTTAATTACATATTTTATAACTATATTTATACAGAGTAATACATTATCTAAACTTTTTAATAAATTACCAGATATTCGTACTACGCATATCGCAGATCAAGTCATTAAATGGGTAAGCCTTCACAGAGAGCACGAAGATCAATCAAATGTTGGTGTTATGGGTTCAGTTTATAGCGAAATTTTTGATTACGATATATATTTAAAAATTTATCAATATCTAACAAAACCTGCTGAAAATATACGATTTAGTGGAGACAAAGAAAATAGAGTTCCATACATTTATAATCTTTATAAACAATTTACAGTTGAACGTTCAAATTATAAAAGTCAAGGGGTAAAAGCATATAAAAAAATAGATATTTTCAATAAAAAAAAAGATGAAGATAGTGAAGAAGGTGGAGAAGAAAATTTTGGTAGAGAAGAAAAAAGACATCATGAAGATGATTTACGAGGTGGAGGAGCAAAAAATAAAAAACCATTACATGCTATGAACATTAGAGAACTTTGTGATTTAGCATCCAAGTTTAAAAATGTAAAAAATCCTTACGTTGAAAAAAAGAAAAAGAAAAAACAAAAAAAATATAAAACATTTCGCAATAGAAAACATAAAAAAACTAAAACTATGAAATTAAGATGATTTTAATTTGTTAAATGAACTAGAAAAAAATGTAAATAAATCGTCTAAATCCGCACCTATAGTAGATGCTACCATTTCTTTATTAATATAACTATGTAAAGTAGGAAATCCTCTAACTTTGCAAAAACTACAAATATCTGAACCCTCGTCAGCATCAACTATAACCATATCAAAATGCTCTTTTATTTGTTCAAAATATTCTTTTACATGTGATTTAATAGATTGACATGGACCACACCAAGTTGCTGTAAATTTAATTATAACAGCAGAATGTGTTTTAATATACTCTTTTAATTCTTGTCGTTTTGTTAAATGTATAATTTCACCAGGCATTATACATTTAATTGTATTTTATTTTTAAATCAATTACTTTCTTTTCTTTCTTCTCTTTTTGGTTTTTTTTCGCTTTCTGGTTTTTTTTCGCTTTCTAGATTTTCTCTTTCTTTTTTTACGAATCTTCTTTTTTCTACTTCTTTTAATTCTAGCGCCACCCGCACTACCACATCTAAGGTTATGTGACTTTGATAGACCAAGAACGGTTATATCTCTATTGTTATATTCTGTTTTATTAAAAACTCGTTCTTCACATTTTGTTGTTCCATCTGGGTGCATAAACTGTATTTTTATGGCGTCATTATTACCACCATCCTCAACAGTTAAAAGGGCTGTGAATTCCGTTTCTCCCAATCCTTCTTCATAATTAACTAATTGTGGATTATTTACTATTTCCTTACTAAATTGAACAGTTACATTTTTTCCATTCAATGCTTTTGCTTCGTCCCAACTCAACCCACCTCCTCTTTTTTTGCGACTTTTTCTTTTTCTTCTACGCTTTTTACGTCGTGTTTTTCTTCCACCAAATATCAAATTACCTTCTTTGTCAGTCTGGACATAAGCTTCTTTTGTTTTTGCTGCTGCTGCTGCTGTTTTGTCATCACTAATTTTTTCCTTAAGATATTTCTCATAATTATCGGCAAGGGCTGCCGATAATTCTGGCATAGAAGATGAATCTGTTCTCCCTGAATTCTGTCTTTGTGCAGCAGCATCATCATTTTCAGCATATTGAACCAAAAAACTAGTACGGAGAGGCTCATTAGACATGGCATTTAACGCAATACTATCACTATTAGGAACCCCTGCCGCAGCAAGAGAAGACGCGGCTGCTGCTGAAGAAAAATCCAGTGCTCTATTAAAATCTATTTTAGGTGACCTTTTTCTTTTTTTTTGGTTTATTGTGCTCATATATATATATTATATTTAGATATTTTCAACAAATTCTTCTAAATCTTCCAAGTCAATATGTGGTAAATCTAAATGACTTTCCCACATAAATTTACAAAACGCCCACTTT
>MDSZ01044143.1_pt1 | contig 11741 bp, 13 predicted proteins | sample 811201 | NCBI WGS metagenome assembly MDSZ01 (sample SAMN05326647, study PRJNA326480) | marine metagenome | isolation source: seawater | place: Indian Ocean: North | collected 2010 | reverse complement strand
TCAATTAATTTTCTATCTATATCTCCTCCAGCTCCCAAAACGGCCTCAAGATTTGTAAGATCAACATCTTTTGTATTAATTGCATGGATTGTCATACAAGTCATTTTACCTTGTATTAAATCACTCCCAATTGGTTTCCCAGAGGTATTTGAATCAGAAACTACGTCAATTAAATCATCAACTATTTGAAAACACAAACCAAGATTTAAACCCCATTTGCCCAATAATTCAATATCTTTTTCAGAGGCATCAGACAAAATACCTCCGATTTTAGCGCATGCTTCAAACATTACAGCAGTCTTGCCCTCAATCATATACAAATAATCATCAATTGTAATATTCCTTCTATTCTCATTATCAATATCTAATTGTTGACCCTCTGAAACTCTTCTGACCATCTCACCGATTATCTTCACTAATGTAGGCATCTTTCTAACTTCGATGTCGTTTGATGATGAAATCAATTCAAATGCTGTTGCTAACATCGCATCTCCTGCATTAATTGCTGTAGGAATATCAAAAGCCACATGAACTGCGGGACGACCTCTCCTAACTGAATCATCATCCATTATATCGTCATGTATTAATGTAAAATTATGAATAATTTCTATGGCAGCACCGGCTTCATAATGAGAATGGGTGGTTTTCCCTAATAAATCTCCTACCAGATATGGCAATGTAGCTCTCAATCGCTTTCCGCCACTTTTAATCAAATATAACATTGCAGATTGCAATTTTTCTTGTTTGCTTGTAGACAATGTTGAAATAATAATCTCTTCAATTTTAGGCGCATGCTCTTTTAGACTATCTTTGACCATGTCAGGCAAACTCATTCTAACACTCCCTTGTCAACAATTACCATGTCATAGACAGGATAATCTTCGGGACCATTAGGCCACCAATTAGTCAGATATGTTTCGATGATTGCCAGAAACCAAGGGGCTATTTTGTCAGAATTAATTTCACAAAACTCTTTTAATTCATTTTTTGAAAGCCATTTGTATTCAGATACTTCATTTAAATTAATATTTAATTCTACTTCTGAGTGTGTTCCAATTACATAATCCACTTCATGTTCAACCCAACCCGATTTGGCTCTAGCCTTATATTCAAATCTACCAATTAAATTAAAATCAGAAGGATCCATATTTGAGGTATTTATGCCCAGTTCTTGAGGCATTTTTCTTATCGCGGCCTTGGCGACCCCTATTTCTGATCCAGTTTCCAATTCACCATAATCATAAAGGGGATGACTACAACAACTATTTGCCCAATAACCAGGGAATGTAATTTTGTCATCAGACCTCTTTTGTATTAGTAATCTATTTTGATTATCAAAAATTAATACGCTAAATGCTCTATGTAAAATCCCTTCATCCCTATGTGCCTCGAATTTAGATACAGGCCCGATTACTAAATCTCCTGAAGTAACGTGAATACAAGATTCACCCATCATTTCAGATTGGTTCGAATCATATTCTTGTAATAATTCGCGTGATTGCATTCAGGCACCGATACCCGGATAACATCTTTCCATATAGAGATTTTAATTTCAATCTGGTGAATTTAAAATAAATTCCGTACCTATGAACTCTTTGCCATTTATGGCATTAATTATCATTTGGGGGTTATTTCCATTGATTATGGACACTCTAGAACCTGTTTTAAAACAGTTCGTTGCCCTCATTAATTTTAAATCCATTCCGCCAGTCACATCATTAGAAACTTCATTAGTTACGATTTTTGTCCCAATATTATATTCTTTGATTAAGTTTCCACCTCCTGGGAGGTTGGGATCATCAATTAATCCTAAAGCACCATCTATGGCAAAAATTACGTGTGATGGTTTAAATTTAGTACATATTAGTTCGCAAAGATCATCTCCTGACAATATGCCGAATTTTCTTTCATCATCACAATCTACAACATCTCCGTAACTTACCGTAACATTATTTTTTGCCGATTCAAAAAAATCTTTTTTTAAATCATATGTCAAGCCTAAACCTTTTCCGTTTTTATGGGGTGAATATACGTTGCAATCTATAGAATGATGTTTTAGATTTGAAATTATGATTTTATTTAATTTTTCCATATCGCTTCTAATTTCTTCTATAGCAGCATATTGAAACTCTTTATTTCGTTCATCAACACCTTCTGAAATATTCCATTTTTTTGCTTTCAAATGACCAAAACTACCTGCGCCATGGACTATGATTATTTTTTTACCCTGCGACAATATTTCTCTTATCGCCTTGCATAACTCATCAATAATTTTGAGTTTTGGGGAACATATTTTTGATTTATTTGTAATCAAACTCCCACCAAATTTGATTAAGATAAGGTCCTCGGGCATAACGCATGCGTCAATACACAATCTAATATGCAATGTGGATAAATAATAAAACGAGGGATTCTATGGATGAAGAAACTGAAATCAATATGTTCATAAAACATTTACAAGCAGAACTTGAAGATACTATAGAAATATTAGATTTACAAGCTAGAGAATTAAGGCAATGGCAAATTGAAGTAACTATTCAAGAAAGTCTGAAATTTTTAAAAATAATTGAAGATAGAAAGAAATTAGGTTTGAAAAATATTTTCAAAGAACGTGATGCTGTGAGGATTATCAAGAAGCGGGACCCAAATAGCCAAGATACTAAAAATGATGAGGGTTATTTAATCTGTCCAAAGTGCGATGAAGAAATCACAGAAAGTTTAGGTTTTTGTGAATCTTGCGGGTATAAAATATAGATTATTCTTCTTCTAAATTATCTAAAACTTCCAACAACTCAGGATCGTCAAGAGATACTTTATACAAATATTGGGGTGGTATTTCTTCTGTCAGATAGACTAGTTTTCCAGCACGGAAAATTTCAACACCATCGGCCATAGCCCTAATTGCATCCACTTCAACAATTGAAGGCATATCTATCCTTACACTACCCGCTTCAAAAGCTTTAGCGATTGATTTTGACAGGTGAACATGTCTTCTATCTCCACCTTTAATTCCTAATTTTATAATGTCATCAAGATCTTCTTTTGCCACAGGATAAAATAATACTTCGGGGATATCATCGGTAGGTAGATCAATCTCTATTTCAATACTATGGCCATATGTAGCCCTAATACGCTCTCCTTGAACTTCATAACGCCCTTTTTCTTCAGTAATTGCAACTGCTTCGAAATGCCAAGGCTTTAACCAATGGAAATCTCTTCTTTGTGCTTTAATTCCATCACACAATGAAGAAACATCAACCCATCCGTTAATATCCATCTCGACGCTGAATTTTTCCGGAGCATGCCTTAAAACTAAAGCCAAAATCTTCCCTAATTTTTCAGATTCCCTATTACTCATAATGAATTTTCCTTCTTCATTGCTGATTGGACAATTAGTACCTCTGAAATATCCGTGTTTACTTTTTCTTAACATTAGTCAAGGCGACAAGGGTCTTATTCATAATCGATGCGGTTACAATCTTATGACCGTGAGGTTCACAAACACGAATATACTCGGAGTGTTGTGTCAACATCAGTAATTGCAGGATTTCTTCGGACACCATTTGCTAGAGCACATAAAGGTAGTTTGAAAAATACTCGTCCAGATGACTTTTCTTCTCAGGTTGTAAAGTCACTAATATCTAAAAATCCAATGATTTTAGATGATTTGGAGGATTTGTTAGTGGGTTGTGCATATCCTGAAGGTGAGCAAGGAAATAATATCGGACGAATTATAACTTATTTGTCTAATTTACCAGTAAGTATTCCTGGTTCCACAACAAATAGACTATGTGGATCTTCAATGCAAACTATACACATGGCTTGTGGATCAATAAGTCGTGGGGCTGGAGATGTTTTTATCTGTGGAGGGGTTGAATCAATGTCCAGAATTAAAAGAGGTGGATTCAATTTTACACCAAATGAGGCATTGTTAGATAAAAGTCCCGATGCTTATATATCAATGGGACTTACTGCAGAAAATGTTGCAAATAAATATTCAATAAGTCGTTCCGAGCAAGAAGTTTTTGCTTTAAAAAGCCATAAAAAGGCGGCTAATGCGTATAAAAAAGGATATATGGACGAGGAATTAATCCAAGTCAAAACAAAAGAAGGTGTTTTTAGTAAAGACGAATGTATAAGAGAAAATACAACCTTGGAATCAATGCAAAAATTAAACCCTGCATTTATCGAAAATGGAACCGTAACTGCAGCAACATCATCCCCTCTTACAGACGGTGCTGCTTTTACCATTGTTTGTTCAGAAAAATACGCCTTGGAAAATAACATTTCACCATTAGCCAAAGTAATTAGCACTTCAATCACTGGTTGCAATCCAGAATTTATGGGGATGGGGCCCGTGGAATCCACAAAAAAGGCATTGAAAAGAGCTTCTTTAACAATAGAGGACATAGATGTAATTGAGTTAAATGAGGCTTTTGCAGCGCAATCTATTGCTGTAATCAATGAGTTGTGCTTAAATCATGAAAAGGTCAATATTGATGGGGGTGCATTATCTATTGGCCACCCGCTTGGTGCAAGTGGCGCAAGAATTACAGGAAAAGCATCATCAATACTAAACAGAATAGACGGTCAATATGCACTATCAACAATGTGTATTGGGGGCGGAATGGGAATTTCTACAATTTTAGAAAATTATAATTAATTTTTAAAATATTCTAAAAATACGATAGACTCATAATATTAACAGCATTAACGCAGGATATGGCAATTCGCAGAGGGCGGAAAGAAGCAAAGAAAAATTTAGAAAATCATGAAGCAATAGATGATGCTTTTGCTGAAAGAAGAGCGCTTTTAGAAAATGAAGGCTCTAACCAAGAAGAAAGTTTTGTACAAGATCCTAGAGAACAAGAACGTATTAGAAAAGAATTAGAAGAAGGCGGAGAACTGCATAAAATGCTAGGGATTGATGAAAAATTATCTTCAGAACAACAAGCTAGTTTACAAAGATTGGAACAGAAATGGATGAGTGGACTACAAGGAACTTATAATGCCGCTGAAGAAGATAGAAAACCCTTGATGATCTCTTTTGATGATGACGATAATATTCAACACACCGAAATCGGGAGTGTGACAATACTAGGAAACAATTTTGATGGTGGAGAAGAAATAAGATTGGAATATCCAGGTAAAGGCACTGAATTTTATACCTTAGATTATGATGATGAATTAGGATGGAGAAAAGGAAGAGATGCAGAACACACTGCAAGAAATATTGCATCAATAATTAACAAAAGAAGTACTTTAGTTCATGCTTTTTCAGAATCCAATAGAATAATTTTTGAACTTAGAGATTCAAGTTTAAATCCTGATTCACTTGTAATTTTTGTAGATGATCCTGGAGGTCAAGATATGATTGCGGAAAAACAAGGTGTTGAACTAGATTCAAGAGATATGACATTGCAAGATTATCAAGAAGTTATTAAATTAGCATTAGCAGATGGGATAATTACTCCAAGTGAAGACCAGATGCTTTGGTCGATGAGGCAGGTCCTAAATATCTCAGAAGATGAACACGTTCACATTGTAAGAGCTATGTTTGGAGATGATGTAATGAAAGAGTGTACAGTCTGTAATTCAATGGCCATATTATATCCTGAACATAGTGCATGGTATTGCGAAACTTGTGAAAATTGGGTCTAAAATTTTAAAAAAGATTCTCTTCGTTTTTAAGCAAGTTGATATACCGACACTTATACGAAGGAACGATAGAGATGGCTAAAAATGAAACCTTATACATTGGAGTTGATTTAGGTACCTTCCGTTCAGTAATGGTATCTAGCGCAGGACATGAAGAAGAATTACTGACTGTTATTGGTACTCCAAAAGATGCAATTGCTAGAAATTTTTTAAGAAGGGACGTTTTATTTGGTGAAGAAGCGTTGAAGAATAGATTGGCTTTAGATTTGTTCAGGCCATTACAACATGGTGTTATTAAAGACAGTCAAGAAGATAAGAAATTCATCGCCCACTTTATTCATCACATGATAGAGTTGGCAAATCCTGAAGAATACGACAATGTTGTTGCAGTAATTGGCGCTCCTGCCGAAGCTAGTTTTGTAGATAAAACAGCCATATTTGATGCAGCTGCAGGATCTGTTAATGCTTGTATGATTATTTCAGAACCATTTGCTGTTGCTTATGCTCTAGACATGATTGAACATACTCTTGTTATAGACATCGGTGCAGGTACAACAGATATTTGTAGAGTTTATGGGACAATCCCTGAACCAGAAGATCAGTTACACATGGCATATGCAGGAGACTATATCGACGATCAACTAATTCAAGAAATTCAAAAGAAATATCATGGTGCACAAATCACAAAAGATATGGCTAGAAGATGGAAGGAAGAGCATAGTTTCACCAAATCAGCAATGCCTAAAAAACCAGTACTTGTAGATTTTAGTGTTGAAGGAAAAGCAATGAGATTAGATATCACTGACTGTATTGCTTCAGCATGTGAAACCATTATTGACCCAATAGTTTCAAATGTTAAATCATTAATTAGTTCTGCAAATCCTGAATATCATAACCAATTCAGACAAAATATGATTTTAGGTGGTGGCGGTAGTGGAATTAAAGGCCTAGGTTCTATGATAGAAGATAAACTATCTGATTTAGGTAAAGTCAAAGTACACACTGTTGATGATCCTGTAAAATTAGGTGCACTTGGAGGGCTTAGACTAAGTATGGAAGTTCCTCAAGACATGTGGAAGAATCTAACCTTGTCCTCAAGATAATCATTCTTCTTCCATTAATTCAAATCTTGTTTCTTCAGAAACTAATGGTTTATTGCATGTTGGACATTCAAGATTAATACTAAATTTTGAAATTTCAATAGCAAGGATTGATTCACAATTAATACAGCTAACAACTGTTTCCGTACTCAAAGACATCAAATTCAAATCAATTTTATATCCATTGTACCATGCCTGATATACTGGATCCCTAAGAACTCCTAATCTCCTCCAAGCACTCATAGTCGTGAATAATGTAACTATCCCAATCAATAAATAAAATAAATCTCCTGTGCTAATTCCTAATGAGATAAAATAGATTGAAACTAGTGAAAACAAAACTACAGAAAGTAATAAATTGAACATCGCAGGAATCAATGCGGTTTTTGATTTTCTTTTGAATGCAGACCAGACTGTAATTTGCATAGTCAATATGACAAATAAGAATACTAAAATTAAATATGAAATTTGACTAAAATTCCCTATAACTAATGCCAATAATATTGAAGACATAAGTAGCATAAAGGATATTTGTTTATGCAAGCCTTCCATTGGGCCATCCCAATCTAGAGGAGTACTTCCTGCTGGAATTAGTTCATCCATTATTTTCACCCAGAAACTCATACTTTCTGAACCCATCGTGTGTTTTTTTTAACCGTGTTGCTTTTGAGCGAAGGTTTGTACGCAAGTACATGCGCGAGATGGATGACCTTGGTGTGGAAATCAAAGGTGATTCATTAAAAGATAAGAGAATTTTACTTGGAATTACAGGTGGTATCGCGGCCACTCAAAGTGTAAAATTACTGAGAGAATTAAGACGATTTCAATGTGAGGTTACAGTAATAATGACTGAATCCGCTCAAAAAGTAATTACTCCACTAGCAATTTCATGGGCAGGTAATTGCAAAGTCATCACAGATTGGGAGCATGGGATGGTTGGATTAAACGAATTTGATGGTGTTTTAATTACTCCTGCAACGAGAAATATTTTAGCAAAAATTGTTAATGGCATCATAGATTCACCAATTTTAATGGCTCTATCTGCTGCAAAAACAAACAATACACCTGTTATGATCGTTCCAAGTATGCATTCATCAATGGCTAATGACCCAATAACAATAAAATTGAGTGGACAAATTAAGAGTCTGGGTTTTAGACTTCTTTGGGGTGATAAAAAAGAAAGTAAATTTAAACAACCTTCTGAAATTACTATAGTTGCTAATTTTTCGAACCACGTTAATAGTTACTTACCAAAAAGAAAAAATGTTGTTATCACTTTAGGTTCAACATTAACTTATATTGATGATATTAGGTATGTAAAAAATAGTTCAACTGGGAAAACCGGTTATGAGATTGCTTCAAAATTACACAGATGGGGTCATGACATAACAATTGTTTCTGGGCACACGAATTATTTTAATGAATTTGAACTACCTCTTGTCATTAAAACTGAAACACCAGAAGAAATGTTACTAGAATTAAAAGCACTAACAAAATGCTCTATTGATGTTTGGATTCATGCTGCAGCAGTACTAGATTACGTTAGTATGGATACTCATAGAGGTAAAATTCCAAGTGGCAATGAGAAATTAGAATTTAAACTTATTAAATCTAAAAAACATCTTGAAGAAATAAAAAAAGATGTTGAAGGCTCATTTAGAATTGGCTTTAAATTAGAATCAAACATCAAACTAAAAGAATTAATTTCAAAGGCTACATCTTTTGTCATCAAAAATGATTTAAATGCAGTAATTGCAAATAGGCTTGAGGATTTACATGCCAAGGAAAAAAATCGCGCCCACCTAATCTTGAAGAATGGAGAACATTTCGCTTTAAGCACAAATAAAGAAATATCTAATGCAATATGCAAACTAATAGAGAACAATTAAAATAAATTTATTGGAAGACAATACAGAGGGAATAGTATGGGTGATGAAAATCAAAAATCAAAAAGAGGAATCCCTCCAAAATCAAATTTTAATGAATGGTACCCATTTATAGTCGAAGCAGCAGAATTAATCGACAAAAGATATCCAATTAAGGGAATGGATGTATGGAGGCCTTATGGTTGGAAAACAATGCGGTTAATTGACTCCCACACTCATAAGGAAATGGAAAGGACGGGGCACGGCGAATGTAATTTCCCATTACTAATCCCAGAAGACCTATTAGAAAAAGAAAATAAATTGGTTTCATTGTTAAAAAGGGCAAGAGAACAAGGTGTTGACCCCGAAGATTTAAGGCATGATGAAGAGGAAGCTGGATTTAAAAAAGAAGTATATTGGGTTAAACATGCTGGTGAAAATAAATTAGACATCCCTATGTTTTTAAGACCAACTTCTGAAACTGCAATGTATACTATGTTTCCATTATGGATTCGAAGTCATGCAGATTTGCCTTTGAAAATTTATCAAACCGTGAATACTTTTAGATATGAAACAAAACAAACGAGATCTTTTATCAGAGTTAGGGAAATTCATTTCTTTGAGGCACATACAGCACACGTAGATGAAGAATGTGCTACAAAACAAATAGAGGAAGATTTAGAGATTGTCTCAAGATTAATGACAAAATTTGCACTACCTGTAATTATCTCAAAAAGGCCTACATGGGACACATTTCCAGGGGCATGGTACACAATAGCAATTGATGTTGTAATGCCTAATGGAAGGACATTACAAGTAGCAAGTGTTCATCATTATAGAGACCAATGGGCCAAAGCATTTGATATCACATATGAAAACATCAACGGTAGTCAATCATACGTGCATCAAACAACATATGGAATGTCTGAAAGATTACTTGGTGCAATTGTAGGAATGCATGGGGACGATAATGGTCTGATTTTGCCTCCGGCGGTAAGCCCATTTCAAATTGTCCTCATTCCAATTATTTCAAAAAACAACTCAGAAATAATTTTAAAAGAGTTGGATTTAATTTCAGAAAAATTAAAAAAATTGGGATATAGGACTCATATAGATAATAGAAACATAAGACCTGGGCAAAAATACTACGATTGGGAATTAAAAGGCGTTCCAATTAGATTAGATTTTGGACAAAGGGATTTTGATTCAAACAAGATTATGTGCACATCCAGAATCGGAGGGAAAGAACAAATAAATCTTGATAATTTAGAAGAAGAAATTAGCACTAAATTAAATCAAATTCAGAACGAAATGGTAGAAATGGGAGCTAATAAATTAAATTCATCAATCAAGAAATTACCTCAACTAATAAATGAAGATGGTTGGAAACTTTCAGAAAAAATTGAGAATGACAAGGTGTATTGGACTGCTTTTGAAGGAACTGATTCTGATGCAGAAATTATAGAACGACTTACAGGTTTAACCTTTTTAGGTGAAAGTCTAGATAATTTGGACTCAGAAATGGAATGTTGTATAACTGGAAAAAATACGAATTGTAAGGTTTTCTTGGCAAAAACATATTAATTTTTACTAAACATCTTTAGTTGGATTCCAATAAACATCACTATAACTCCAAAAAGAATTAAAGTAATTGTAGGGATTCCAAAACTACCTGAATAGATCCAACCTTCAGTATGAGACAACCTCCCAATTGCAAGTAAACTAATCCTATCTGCACCCTCAATACAAACTCCTCCATTTGAAATAATTGTGTCGCATGATTTTAAAAATCCAAAAATACCAAATATATTCAATAAAGCACATAAACTAATTATCGGACCTAAAATAATCATCAGAAGACTACTCAATTTCAGAGATTTAGGTGCTTCTGAAATCTCTTTTTCTATATCTGGAATTCCTATAGGAGGTAAATCAGGCAATTTCATTTCCAATGCATCAGGACTCGTTGAGTCATGAAGTTCAAAAGTAAGATTTGGTTTACCTTCATCAACCTCACTTGGTTCACCAGATGGTTTTACGTCAGCCATATCAACATTATAGATTCTTGAAGCAAGACTAGACAATATTGGATCATTAGCTGCTTCAGATAAATCCAGTTCTCCATCTAATAATTTTCTTAACTTGTCACTAGACATGTTTTCCCCCCGACATGCATAGCCAATAAATCATCACTGAATAACTTATCACCTTTATTTTTATGCATTTCCTGCATTTTCAACTTCCGCCCAATCCAATAAAAATCTTTCAATTCCACTCTCTGTCAGCGGATGTTTCATCAATTGCCTAAATATTTTAGTTGGCATTGTCACTGTGTGCGCACCCAATCTCATGCATTCTAAAACATGAGTAGGATGTCTAATAGATGCTGCTAAAACCTTTGTCTTAATTTCTGGATAATTGTGCCATGTTTGTAAAATATCTGAAATAAGATCCATGCCATTATGTCCTGTGTCATCTATCCTACCAATGAAGGGTGAAACATACATAGCTCCTGCTTTAGCAGACATCAATGCTTGTGATGCTGTAAAAATTAAAGTAACATTAACCCCAATTCCCTTATCTGATAATTCCTTAGTAGCCTTCAAACCTTCAGGAGTACAAGGGACTTTGATTATCACATTCTCAGGTAATGATGCCTTCAAATCCAATCCTTCTTTGACCATTCCTTCCGCATCTAATGCAGTAACCTCTGCAGAAATTGGGCCACCACATAAATTTGCAATTTCCTCAACAACGGTCTTAAAATCTCTTCCTGATTTTTTAATCAAGGAGGGATTTGTTGTAACTCCGTCTAAAATCCCCCAAGACGCTATCTCTCTAACTTCATCTACTTCTGCAGTATCCAAAAACAATTCCATATTCACACCTTTTCATTTATTTCCAAAACAGAATTAATAATGTCGTTAGTTGAAATTTTCAATAACTCCAACATCTCCTCCGCTTGACCTGACTCTCCAAATCTATCTCTTACTCCAACCCTTCTAAGAATTGTTGGTATATTTTCTGACAAATATTCAGCTACTGCTCCACCTAAACCACCAATTACACTATGATCCTCTACAGTAACTATTGACTTACATTCCGAAGCTAATTGGTG
>MDSZ01259849.1_pt1 | contig 11742 bp, 10 predicted proteins | sample 811201 | NCBI WGS metagenome assembly MDSZ01 (sample SAMN05326647, study PRJNA326480) | marine metagenome | isolation source: seawater | place: Indian Ocean: North | collected 2010 | reverse complement strand
TTCCACGTTCTCTAGACAACGCAAAAGACGCAAAAGACGACGACGACGACGCTTTCGCCGAGGCACGGACTCTGGAAGGGCACGCGCGCGCGCAGACGATACCAACGCTCGTCGTCGTCGTCGTCGTCGTCGTCATACGAAAACTTTGAGAAAACATAATGACGACGACGACGACGACGACTCTTTTTATTTATTTGTTCTTCTTCTTCTTCTTTTCTTCTTCTTTTCTTCTTCTTCTTCTTCTTCTTCTTCTTCTTCTTCTTCTTCTTCTTCTTTTGTCCTTCCGAAAATCACAATTTTTTTTTTGTGGGCACGAACGACTTTGACGATGAAAGTGGGGAGAGACGAGGAGGACGAGGACGACAAGGACGACTTGTCTCGATTCAACTCCTCCTCGGAGGAGAACGACGACGACGACGACGACGACGGAGAAGACGACGATGCGAGTGGAACGCCTTCGGGAGTTCCCCGTGTGCGCGTCGGCTCGAAAAATGCAAAAAGCGACGATTGGGACGACGACGTTATTGGAAACACACACAAGAGAAAAAGACTGAACGCGGCGGAGAGGAAACGACTGAAGAAGAAAGAAACGCAACACATAAAAGCGGAGAGACGGAAGAGAGAACGAGAGCGTTTGGAAAAAGCAAACAAAGAAGGAGAAGAAGAGGAGGAGGAGGAGGAGGAGGAGGAGAAAACCGCCAAGACGAAGAAGAAGAAAAAGAAAAAGAAGAAAGCAAATGCAACAGACGGCGACGGCGGCGACGTAATAGAAACAGACGAGGAAAAAGACGAAACGACGACGAGGAACACGAAAAAATATCATCACACGTTTGAAGTCGAGGGCGTGATACTACAGGATGGGACGTTAGTATTGGTAGATAAGAGGAGTCTAGCCGTATATTCGAGCGAAGAGAGAGAAGGGAATGGTGAACATAAGCGCATAGGCACGTGGGATGCGGCGACAAAAACGGTAAAGCGCAACGATAACGTTGACATTGCGAATAATGGTAGTAGTAGTAGTAGTAGCAGCAGTAGTAGCAGTAGTAGTAGCGATGATGATGAAGATGATGATGACGACACTAAATCGCCATCTTCCGATGATAGTGAAGATGAAACAAAGCAACAACAACAACAAACAGAACCGATAAAGTTAGATATAAATCATGCGTTCGAGTGCAATCTGGATGACCATTGCGAGACGTCTTTAGAAGCACACAAAGACATCGTGAACTTTTTGAACATCGCCGCGTCTCAAAAAAGCAAAAAGCCATCCGAGTTAGTCATTTACGATCCGTATTATTGTGCTGGTGCGACAAAAATGAACTTTGCTGAGCTGGGATTCCCGAACGTCATCAACGAAAACAAAGACTTTTACGAATTGGTTGCGAAAAACGAAGTTCCCAAACACGATGTTTTCGTGACAAATCCACCGTATTCGGAGGAACACGTGGAGAAGTGCGTCACTTTTGCGGCTAAAAACATGACAGAATTTGGTCGACCTTATTTCATGCTCGTTCCGAGCTATGTCGTGTGCAAACCGTATTTCGTTCCGGCACTCTTGACTGGAGGCACTCGAGGCGCAGAGGAAAGAAAAAACAAGGAAGACACCACCAAGGATGAAATGAATATGCATAAGAAACGCGGTCAAGTATTACCGTTTTACATCGCGCCGACGAAGCGATATTACTACTTCACGCCGAAACCTTTGGCAAAACTTAGAAATAAGAACATCGCCGAAAATGGAATCGAGAAGAAACGCAGAGTTCACGTCGGAAGGAGAGGTGAACGAACGTCTCCTTTTCTTTCACTGTGGATATGCGGGTTTGGTGAAGATCAAGTCGAAGCCTTGCGATTGCATAAAAAATTGCGACGAGAACAAGTGAAGCACTACGTCGTCGCTAGAAACCCGAAAGAAATTCCATTGAATGTTTTAGACGAATGGGATCCTCGCCGCCGAACAGAATCCGGTGCTCATGACAAAATGAAAAATAAGAAGAAATAACTTTAGAGACTATAGTAGGTAGAGATTAAGTATATTTACACACTTTATTATTATTCAGCTAACAAAAAAATCCAAGTCTAACTAATGTTTGTGACCGTGTTCCTCTTTCTTCGTCTCCTCATCGCCGTGCCCGTGCCCGTGGCTATGATGCGAATGTCCGTGATCGTGTTTTTCCTCACAATATTCTTTTGAGTGGTCTTTATCGCACGGCACGCCATCGTGCGAGTGTCCATGTTCTTTGTGGCCGTGGTCGTGGCCGTGCCCATGTTCCTCCCTATCTTTCGAGTGATCCTTCGTGCATGGCACTCCATCGTGCGAGTGCGCGTGGACTTTTTGATCTTCCGGCACGTCCTTCTCCTTCATGACTACTTCGCCGCCTTGTGCTTCTTCTTCGGACACGTCCACTTGAATCTCGTACGTCGCTTTACTCTCCCCGTTGTCGCTCTCGTGTAACGTCACCTTGACCGCATTCTTTGCCGTCGATAACTCCACCACGGACATGTTTCCAATCACGTCGTTAATTTTCAACGTGCACCCACTAAACGACGTCGCCATCACCCCTACGTGCGTCGTCCCTTTTGGCACTTTTAACGCGTAGGAGAAACATTTCGAGCCGTCGAAAGGAGGTTGCAACGCTTCGTTCAATTTTATTTTCGTAAATCCTTTGGCTTCAGACGCGCGTAAATCTTCGCCTTCGTGCAGAGGAATTTGCGCGGTAAACGAGAGGAAGTTTAAGATTGGTGGTGTTGCCATCGTTTTTTTTTCGAGCGACGTTTGTTGTTCTCTTCTTGTTGTTGTTGTTGTGACGATGATGTTGTTGAGATTGATTTGATTTTGATATGATGATGGTGTTGATGTCCTCACAAAAAAGGCGTGTGTCAAAAAGCGCGTGTGTGTGCTCACTCAAACGTGTCAAAAGAGAACTCTCATTGAAAAGTTCACAAAAAATGACAAACCAAAAACAAAAAAAAAACAGAGAAAAAATTCACTTTTGTGAAAAGTGTCGTCGAAGAAGAAGACAGATGACAGAGACAAAAAAAAAATCTCTCGATTTTGAAAAAAAAAAGATCGATTTAATACTAGGACCATTTTGGAGGGAGGAGGCGTCTTTTATCCAAAATTCCTCAAACGCTCTCAAGAATAACGCGACGATGACGACGACGATGGCGATGCGCGCTCCGTTTTCCTCCGTGCCTTCCCTTTCTTATTCTTCTTTGTCGTCGAAAGGAAAGCACGGCACATCGACGTCTCGAGGGAGACGACAAAAAAAATGCGTCAAAATTGTTTTGTCCTCCTCCGCTTCGACTGCGACAACTGAATCATCCTCATCATCCTCATCGTCGCTGACGAAACTCCAAGGTAAAGATACAAAAGCGAGGAAATTAGCGGTCCCGTATAACGATGGGAACAAAGATTGCGACATACTCATAAACGAGCACGCGAAACAGAAAATCGCGGAGAGAAACTGCTCTAAATTCGTGTCTTTAATCGACGCCGAAAATCCAAAGTTGAAAACGTTGTTGAACATCATAGAAAGAGACTGGGACAGAATAGGCGTGAAGAATAAAAATGCCGGCCCTCACACGCTATGGCCGGAAGCTTTCGAAGCCGGAAAGGCTTTATTGGAGGAATGTTTCCCTGAGGAGTGTTCGCCGGAACTTGGAGGAGAGGTGTTGAACGGCGTTGGGTTTGTGAACGAACCAGAGTTTCAAAAGACGCGCGCCATCGATTTCATGCAAAGAAGGCCAAAAGGTGACTTTACGCACTGTAAATATAATCCTTTACCAAGATTACACCGAGATCCGGATGCAATTGATTACAAATCGCCAAACTGGAGAGAAACGGCCATGGAGAATTCCGAGGAGTACTCATACAGGTATTATAACGTTTGGATTTCGAGGACGCCGAAAGATCCAACCGGGCAAGTTTGGGATAATCCTTTGCTAATCTTGTTGCCGAAAGACGGCGGCGCGAAGGAGTGGAAATATGACATTGTAACTGAAAAAGATAACCTAGACGAAAACGGAAATGAGATCAAACCACCGTCGGCGTTTGAACAGATTAAATCGAACCCGATGGCGGCAGCTCCGCTTGTTATGAACATGTTTTCAGCCAAGAAAGGCAAAGAATTTCGCGACGACGCGACAGATCCGGATTATTTTGCCCGAGGGAGCCCGGAACTCATTGCGGATGATGATCACGAGTTCGTGACAGGTCCGTTCGTCGCGTTTGACTCGTTTGATTGCTGGCACGGCTCCGGGAAGTGGGAATCCGAGGCGAAGAAGAGTTTGATTGACGGATCGAAAAATCCCATGGAGGCGCGCGCAGAAGCCGCGAAAGGTAGAATTTCAATGGAATTGCGGTTTAGAGCGCGGTGTAAACCAAACAACAGAGAAGGTTTGTTGTGGAGTCCAGTGAGTTCGGCGTATAGAAGTAACACGTTTACGGATGTTAGCGTCCGACCGAGCGAGCAAGCGTACGATTTAGTGAGCGGTAAAGCTTTGTAAAACTACTACTTAGTACGTAATAAAGAAATTAAATTATTTTTGTTTACGCCGTGCCTTTCTTTTGGTATCTCGGCGGCAAACCAGGCATGAGCGGCGGCAAGACTTCCATATCATCGCCGGGTCCGCCCAAATCGTCGCCGCCGTTGGAAATCAAGATGATCTCCACCACGCCTTCGCTCTTCTCCACGGCCACCGCATCCACATTCGGACCGAAAAACCTGGAAAATTTACCCATAAACCCATCCCACTCTTCTTTGGTAATTCTCGGCGACTCGAACGTTAAAACGATTGCGTATCTTCCGTTCACCATTTGCTCCGCCACGCCAATCAATTTCGGTCTTTGTCTCTTTTGTAACCCTCCCGGTCGGTTAAACTTGAAGACGATGTTCATCGCCTCTTCCAAGTGTTGCTCGTCTCCGTATCGGTATCTTGTCACGTCATTTCTCAACTGCGTCAACACCGCGGTCGCTTGTTCTTCTCTCACGTTCACAGCGTCTTCGTACGACTCGCATTCGAGCGGCAACAACTCGGCGTATTTCAACGCGAAACCGATTAATGAAATCGGGAAACCGTAGATGAGCATGATCGCAGAAACTCCCGTCCCTGGTAAGAAGGAAAAATACGCCCCGAAACCGTACAACAAAAGCGGTAAACCGACGGACATACCAATCGTCCCGAACGACACTCGGGCGGCGTTGAAACCTTCCTCCGGGACTAATCTTCTCGACGTCGAGCGCGAGGTGATTTCTGGTTGCACGTAGTCCCCCGTCGTGAGGTCTCGCTTTCGTTCGACCATGGAAATATCCGAGGCATCTTCCGCGGCTTTCATCGCCACGCCCGTTCTGTTTCTTCTGTTTCGTTGTTGTTGTTGTTGTTGGTGGTGGTGGTGGTGGTGTTGATGATGATGTCGTTCGGCAATCATCAAAGTCGACGACGTCGTCGCGTGGGATGAAAAAAATGCATTCGACGGGGTCGTCTTCCTGCTCGACGCGCGGGGTCCTCGTTGATTCACGAATCGCGCGCCGCACGTCGTCTGAATCGTCGAGGCGAGCGCTACGGGTGCCATCATTATCGTTTTGGTCCTCGTCTTTGTCTTCTTCTTCTTCTTCTTCTTCTTCTTCTTCTTCTTCTTCTTCAGTAATGCGGATATATAGAGAGTACTACCTACCTACGTAGTACCAATACGTATGTAGATATGTCTCTGTCTCTCCAAAAACTCTCCTTTTGTGACTGCTGCTGACAAACGCCCCTGATGAGAAAAAGAAGAAGAAAAATGGAAAAGAATTTTTTTGTGTGTGTTTTGGATAAAAAGTATTCAATCAATCAATCAATCATCACACCAACAACACCAACAACACCAACAACACCAACAACAACCTTCTTTCTTCACAGAGAAGAAGAAGAAGAAGAAGAAGAAGAAGAAGAAGACGAGGCGCAAAAGTCCCTCCTCAGAAGAAAGACCGCGTGCAACAAAGTAGACTCGACACCATGACGTCAGTTTCCAAAGTCACGAGCGCGATGATGCGCTCGATCGCGCGCCGCACCTCGACCACACAGGTCGTCAACACCAGAGCGATCACCCACCACCACGGCGGGGTGGTATCGCGCAGACACCTCCGGTCGACGACGACGGTGATGTCCGCGTACCAATCCTCGAAAGTTGGCGATTATCCATCCATGGAATTTCGATGCTTTTACGAAAAGGACGGGAAGAAAATCTCCCCGTGGCACGACGTGCCGTTAAAAAACGCCGACGGAACTTTCAACTTTATCTGCGAAATTCCAAAAGAAACCAAAGCGAAGATGGAAGTCGCGACGGACGAAAAGTTAACTCCGATTAAACAAGACACAAAAAAAGGCAAGTTAAGAGATTACCCGTACAACATCAACTGGAACTATGGCATGCTGCCGCAAACGTGGGAGGACCCGAAACACGTTCACCCAACGATGGACGTGAAAGGCGACAACGACCCCGTGGACGTCGTCGAGATTGGCTCTACGCAGTTGGAGATGGGTTCCGTGACTTCAGTGAAACCGTTAGGCGTGTACGCCATGATCGACGAAGGTGAATTGGACTGGAAAGTCATCTGTATCAGCACTAGCGACCCGAAAGCGTCCCAAATCAACGACGTCGCGGATGTCGAGAAACACATGCCGGGGGAGTTGGAAAAAATCAGAGTTTGGTTCCGCGATTACAAAACGCCGGACGGTAAACCGCAAAACATGTTCGGTTTGGACGATAGGTGCATGCCGAGCGCGTACGCCAAAGACGTCATCGAAGAGACGCACGAGTTTTATAACGCGTTGAAGAGTGGGAAGAGATCGAACGACGAAGAGTTGAGCTTGGAATAAATACAACGCATCTTTTTATTGATAATCGTACCCACCCACCCCACACACACGACTTTTTGAGACAACAACTCCCCTTTTCTTCTTCATTCATTTCTTCTCAGCACAATAGGAAAGATGGGAACGACGACGACGACGACGACGACGACGACAAAGAAGAAGAATAAGAGCAAGGGACGAAAAGAGACGACGGATGTGGGCGAACTTCTCGTGAAAATGTACCCGCACGGGTCTTTCATTCGTCCGCTGTTCGTCCACAAACAAACGCAAAAAGACATCTTGGAACGCCAACGGAAGGCGGCTGAAAATGGAAACGAAGAAGAAGAAGAAGATGATGATGATGACAGACCTTCTTCATCGTCTTCGTTTGCAGCCGCGACGGTGTTCGTCACCGGGTTTCCTCCCGATTGGCTGAATGAATTCACCATTCGCGATTTATTCTCCACGTCGTTCGGTGAAACGAAAAGAGTGCAACTGATTCGACTGGAAACCAATTCGGACGCGAACAGCGCTTTGGTGACGTTCGAACAGACCAAGTCTTTGCGGAAGCTCTGGAAGAATATCGAAGAAAAAAAAATCATAGAAGCACCGATAACAAATGCAACAGTAGACAATAGTAACGTTTTGCCTCCTCAGTTTGGCTTAGATAAGTTCGTATACGAACACAGAGTTCAACGCAAAGGCGGTTCCAAAGCGGCGAAAGCGACCATCGACGAGTGGTTTCGCAACCGTGCCAAGGAAAAGGAGATTGAAAAGCGGAAACGCGCCAGAGAAGCGGAAGACGACGGGTGGACCGTCGTACAACAGAAACGAGGGAGAAGAAAAACGAGCGATAATCAAGGGATAACCGTCGGTGGCGTCCGAGCGAGCACGGTAGAGAGACGACGGAAAGAAGCTTTGATGACGGAAGAGGACGAAGGCGGCGCCGACGCGGATGGAGAAAATACGACGAGTTCTTCGTTCTACAGGAAAAAGAAGAAAGGCACGCTCGGTTCGACTCCAGTGGAGAACTTTTACAAGTTCCAATCTCGTGAGAGACGAAGGAACGATCTCATCGCTTTACAGAGAGGTTTTCAGGCGGATAAAGCGAAAGTCTTAGCCATGAAAGCCTCGAGAAAATTCAAGCCCGTGTAATATATAGTTGTATGTAATAGTACTTTTTGTGACACGAATCGAAAAAATCAATCAAAAAATCAATACAAAAAAAAGTTCCTTCGTTTCCCCGACCTCAAATCTTGTGCGGGTCAGGTCACTCGGACAAAAAACTATAAGATGCCAGAGCAGGGCACAACGGAAGGGAACGATGGACAGCAACGTTCGAAAGGCACGGTGTGGCAACAGGTACGCGTGGTACATCTCTTTTTTCCGCTTTCTCTTGCGCGTCGGTCGCTCGCGCATTCGTCGTGAATTAATTAAATTCGTCCCGCGGTGATGTGAAAATTCGATCTCATTTTTCCAATTCATATTTTAATTGTAACGCATACAGGCTGCCAGAGCGTATTTTTACGTCGTCGTGTGGATGTCTATCTCCATGGGGGTTATTTTATTCAACAAGTGGATTTTAGCGTATTCTGGGTTTAAGTATCCTATCGCGTTGACGTTATGGCACATGGTATTTTGCACGACCATCGCGACCATATTGATGCGAGTGTTTAAAGTGACAAAACGATTAAAAATGCCGAGGAAAGAGTACGTGAGCAGAGTGCTACCGATTGGCGCATTTTACGCCGCGTCGTTGTGGTTGTCAAACTCGGCGTATTTGCACCTCTCGGTTTCGTTTATTCAAATGACGAAAGCGTTGATGCCAGGGTTGGTGTATTTCGTCGGTATTATTTTTCGCACGGAGAAGTATCACGGTCTGACGACTTTGAACATGTTTATAATCGCGGTTGGGGTAGCGATTGCGGCGTATGGAGAGATTAATTTCATTTGGATAGGTGTTATAGAACAGTTTTCGGCATTGATATTCGAGGCGACGAGGTTGTGCTTAGTGCAGATTTTGATAAAAAATAAAGGATACGCGATGAATCCGATTCAGTCGTTGTATTACGTTTCTCCGGCGTGTGGATTATTTTTGTTGGTGCCATTTTTGACCGTGGAGTTACCAGAGATCACGGCCAACGCCGGATTAGTCATAGACTGGAAAGTTTTAATCTTGAACGCGTCGTGCGCGTTCTTGTTGAATCTGGCGGTCTTTTTGTTGATTGGTAAGACGTCGGCGTTGACGATGAATATCGCGGGCGTCATCAAAGATTGGATGCTGATATTCGCGTCGCAGCATTTGTTCCACAATACGGTGACGTTTTTGAATTATTTAGGTTATGTGATCGCGTTCCTGGCTGTTGGTATGTATAATATGATTAAGTTACGGCAGGCAAAGAAAGCGGAGAAGGATGGAGCGGCGGCGAGCGATAGTAGCGATAAGAAGTAAAATTAATATAAACGTAGTACCTAGGTACCATACCATACAGCACGATACGTAATAGTTTTCTTTCAATTTTGCGTTTTCTTTTCCATTATAATTAACAAAGATTATGTGCTAAAATGTTCAATCTCTCTAAATAGTTTGCTACAATATGATATGGGTATGGCGTGTCTCTCTCTTAATCGGTCTTCTTTCTGAACGAGCACCCCTCCGTCAAACGCGCTTTGCCGCCGGTCGGCTGGCACAAGACCGCCGAGCACGACCCGCACAAAACCACAGTTTGCGAGTGTGAGAAAACAGTCGTAATGGAAAAGCACCCTTGACATTTCACATCCATGAAGAAGCTATTCGGACCTTGTACTAAGCGTTTAAGTTTGTGCTTGGAAGCTTCGAGAGCCGCCGGTGGATTCAGTAAATCAATATCTTGTGCGAGCTGTTTTAATATAACAAAGAGAATGGGTCAGTATAAAAGCACGTCGACGTAATCAAAATAGCGCGGGGGCGATGATTACGTTGAAAGACAACGTGGCGATCGCGCGGAGATACATCGCGGCGAGAATCTTGCGAGATTTTGGGGTGAGCCGCATCGACGAACTCATCGTCGTCGTAGGGCCATCATCATCGCCCTTCTCTCCGAAAAATGAACAAAGAACACGCGTAAGGAGGGGCTTGCGACGTCACGGAAAGGCCAAGAATGGCGTAAACGCGTCCAAAACACATTCACGCGTGGACTGTGTCCCAGAACACGCGCACATATCGCCTCCCTCGACCTCCCCAAACATTTTCTCGCGTCCAAAATGTCGCCGCATTTCTTCGCCCTATTTCTCCGGAAAGCGCGAAGATTTCAGCGCGAAGATTTCGAGATGCGCCTCTTCCTTTCTTCCTCTCGCGACGTTCGAAAGCGACCCGCGACCGAGCGACCGCGCGTCAAAGATCCCTACGAGCCCGTTCGAGCGTCGTTCACACGAAACACGTACCACCATTATAGTCGATCTCTTCGCGTACCAATGTTGTGTTTTCGAGAGCGTCGAGTTTTTTTAAGTGATGATTTGTTTTCTTTTGGGGCTTCAAAGTCCTCTTTTTTTTTTCTTTTTTTTTTTCGGGCTTTAAAGAATTTTAGAAGAGAGCTCTTGGCTCCCAAATGCCAAAAAAGGACAAAAAAAAAGGAGAAGAAGGCAAACAACAACACATCATCCAAAAACGCACGACTAAAAACACGCTCAAAAATGGCAGGTACGCGTCCACCCCGGCTCGAATCGTTTTTTTTTTGCGTGTGTCGCCTTTTCCCTCGCGGTCTCGTGCTCTCTCGTCTCGTCGCGTTCGTTCGGACGACGGTTGATGAAGAGAAAAGATCGACGACTTTGATAAACGATTGATTGATTGTTTTTGAGAAGAAGAAGAAGAAGAGAGTTTTTGTCGGCGGATCGTTTATCTCTTTTCAAGTTTTTGGGTGCACAAAGAGTGTCTCCGTTTTGTCGCAGCCGCGTTTGATCTGTACGCGCGGGAAGGATGCCACATTCGCGACCACCGAGCTCATTTCGACGCCAACCTTTTTTGTGTTGTTCACTCTGGCTCACCTTTACGCGCGCGTGTTCTTTCTCTCTCTTCCTCTCCCCGATTTCTCAGAAACAGACATCCCGGTCATTGGTGAAGGCAAACACACGTTAAAAATCGAAGCGACGTGTTGCAACATTAAAAAAATCGATTTGAAATTCTACGGCATCGAAAAGGCCACGTGCCAAGTGACGATTAAATGCAACGGGAAGGAATGGAAAACGACCGAAGAGCGTGGCTTGGACCCAACCTGGGAACAACACGTCATTTTCAAAATCAACGATCCGGAGACGGACAAGATCTCGGCGGTATTCCACTGCGCCGGCATCCAGTTAGGCGACGAACAGTTTTATTCATTGGACAAATTGTTGAAGGGCAAACAAACATTTAAAGGGTTGGTTGTTCCGGGTGGTAAAGCGGACATGCTTTTCACCGCGGTTGACTTTGGATCGGAAGAAGCGCCGCAAGAGGATGACGCTTTCATGGACTTTTTGTAAACGAAGGATGGAACTCTTGTTTACGAAAGAGAGAGAGAGAGAGAGAGAGAGAGAGACCAGCACACATAGTAATAATTTAAGTTTAAAGGGGTAAACGCGGGGTTTATTGTTGTAATCACGAAACGAGTGACGAGTACTTTACTGTTTAGTTAACCGTTACGAGTCAGAACTCGTTTCTTCTGTTCGTCGAATCGCGCGTGTTTTTGACGTTTTTGTGTGCATACTTTTTCTTGGGACGTTTCAAGTCACTCACTATCCTCACAAAAAGACGAGCTCTTCTTCGCACACACACACACACGCACACACACACACACGCTCACGCACACACACGCACACACAGAGAGGACATGGGTATTTTTTCTCTCTTTTCTTCCTCGAGAACGAAGCGAGATCAGGAGAAAATAAACG
>MDSZ01228959.1_pt1 | contig 11743 bp, 8 predicted proteins | sample 811201 | NCBI WGS metagenome assembly MDSZ01 (sample SAMN05326647, study PRJNA326480) | marine metagenome | isolation source: seawater | place: Indian Ocean: North | collected 2010 | reverse complement strand
TGACATTTACTTTCTAAGTATCTTTTCTAATATTTCTTTTTGTTGTGCAAGATGTTTATTTAGATTTCCAGTCGCAGTTGAGGAGGAGGCTTTTCTACCTACATATTTAACCTTATCCCTGGTAAAGTATATAATTTCTAGAGTCCTATCTATATAATTTCTAACAGTATTCCACGCACCCATATTTTTCGGTTCTTCTTGACACCATATGAACTCTGCTTTTTCATATTTTTTTAAAATTTGTGCTAAAGTTTTTGCTGGAAAAGGATACAGTTGTTCTATTCTTATAAAGACTACCTCATCATTCTTTATATTTTCTCTCATTTCGATAAGATCATAATAAATTTTACCAGAGCACATTACTACTTTTTTAATTTCATTATTTTTTTTTAATTTAATTAAACCTTTTTTTGATAAATATGCATCATCATCTAAAACTCTATGAAAAGTATTCTTTATTGTAAACTCAGAAATATCAGAAATACATTTTTTATGTCTTAACAAAGATTTGGGTGTCATAAGTATTAGCGGCTTTCTAAAATCTCTGTGCATTTGTCTTCTTAGTGCATGAAAATAGTTTGAGGGTGTAGTGCAATTTACAACTTGAATATTTTCTCCTGCACATAGTTGTAAAAACCTTTCTAATCTAGCAGAAGAGTGTTCTGGTCCCTGACCTTCGTATCCATGTGGTAGCAACATGACTAAGCCACTAGCTCTACCCCATTTTGACTCACCTGATGTGATAAATTGATCAATTATAACTTGAGCGCCATTAGCAAAATCTCCAAATTGTGCTTCCCATAAAACTAATGTTTCTGGTTCAGATAAAGAATATCCAAATTCAAATCCTAGCACGGCTAATTCTGAAAGAAGGGAGTCAATTATCTCAAATCTTTTTTGAGATTTATTTATATTATTTAAAGGTACGTACCTCTCATGATTATCTTGATTCCTTAGAACAGCATGTCTCTGACTAAATGTTCCCCTTCCCGAGTCCTGGCCTGAGAGCCTAACAGAAAAACCCTCAGTCAATAAAGTACCAAAAGCTAAGGCTTCAGCAGTTGACCAATCAACAGGACTATTTTTTTCAAATATTTTTAATCTATTTTCAAATATTTTTTTTAAAGTTTTGTGAACGTTAATTTCACTCGGTATTTCAGATATTTTTCTACCTACTTCAATCAATTTATCTTTTTTAACTCCACTTACTCCTCTTTTGTCTTTACCTAAACCTGGCCTAAACCTAGACCAAACTCCTTCAAACCACTTTAGCTCTGATTTGTACGTTTTAGAAAGATTAAACTCTTTCTCAAGAAAATTTTTGAATTCGTCTTTTTTAATCTCTATTTCATCAAGCGATACTAAATTTTCTTTATTTAATCTTTTGCTATAAATTTTTAATGAAGAAGGATGAGATTTAATCTTTTTATACATAATTGGTTGAGTGAAGGATGGTTCGTCTCCCTCATTATGTCCAAAACGTCTGTAACAAACCATATCTATAACCACGTCTCTATTAAATTTTTGTCTGTATTCTGTTGCAATTTTTGCACAATGAACAACTGCCTCTGGATCGTCAGCATTAACGTGAAATATCGGTGCTTGTGCGATTTTTGCTACATCTGATGGATAAGGTGAGGATCTTGCAAATCTAGGCGCTGTTGTAAATCCTATTTGATTATTTACAATAATATGAATTGTCCCTCCAATATTATGTCCTGGCAAACCAGACATCGCAAAGCATTCAGCAACAATACCTTGACCAGCAAAAGCTGCATCACCATGCATTAGAACTGGTATAACTTTTTTTCTCTGAAGATCGTTATGAAAAAATTGTTTTGCTCTTACTTGACCTAATACAACAGGATTGACTGCTTCTAAATGAGATGGATTATCAGTCAGACTAATATGGACTGAATTTCCATCAAATTCTCGATTTGAAGAAGCTCCTAAATGGTACTTAACATCTCCTCCAAAATCTTTTTTTGAGGACGCACTTTTTCCGAAAAATTCACTAAATATTGCTTTATAAGGTTTGCCCATTACATTAGCTAGAACGTTCAATCTTCCCCTGTGAGGCATACCTATTTTAATTTCTTTAGCTCCTAAATTTCCACCCCGTTTTATAATTTGCTCTAAAGCTGGAATTAATGCCTCTCCTCCATCTAAACCAAACCTTTTTGTTCCAACAAACTTTATATGAAGATATTTTTCCAGGCCTTCGGCCTGTATCATTTTATTTAATATGGCTTTTTTTCCATTCTCAGTAAATCTAATATCTTTTTCTGGACCCTCTATTCTATTTCTAATCCATGTTTTCTCATCTGGATCACCCATATGCATAAATTCATAACCTATATTTGAACAATAAGTTTTTTTTAAAATCTTCAATATTTCATTTAGAGTTCCATATTGGATGCCTAGAACTCCATCTAAAAATATTTTTCTATTGTAGTCTTTTTCAGTGAACCCATAAGTTACTGGTTTTAATTCGGGATGTGCTTTTTTTTCTTGAAGAGATAAAGGGTCCAAGTTCGCAATTAAATGCCCTCTAATTCTAAAAGCTCTTATTAGCATTATTGCTCGCACAGAGTCTTTAGTTGATTGTTTGGCGTCATTTAACTCTGTCGCATTATATGTATTTATTTTATCACCATCATTATTTTGTAATGATATTTTTTTCTTATTTCTATTAGGAGACCAACTAGGTCCATTAAGATCATTATAAATCAATTTTTGTTTATCACTTAAACCATCAAAAAATTGTCTCCAACTTTCGGGTAAAGATTTAGGATCTGATAAATAATCTGCATAAAACTCGTTAATAAATTCTGAGTTATTACCTGCTAGAAATGATGTCTTTTTATAGGTTGTGTTATTTTTTGATGATGACATTTAATATTTCATTTTAACATAAATAATTAAAAATCAACTATTTAGTTTTTCATACAGAGTTTTTCCAATGTCTGCGGGCGAATTTGAAATAGTAATTCCGGCAGACTTCATAATTTCAATTTTATCATTTGCCCCACCTTTTCCGCCAGATATAATTGCTCCAGCATGCCCCATTCTTCTACCTGGAGGAGCTGTTAAACCAGCAATAAAACCTACCATGGGTTTCTTTATTTTTTCTTTTTTTAAGAATTCTGCTGCTTCCTCTTCCGCGCTTCCACCTATTTCACCTATCATCACTATTGATTGAGTTTCTTCATCTTTTAAGAAAAGTTCAAGGCAATCTATAAAGTTAGTACCATTAATTGGATCACCGCCAATTCCTATACAAGTTGATTGTCCCATTCCATTCGCAGAAGTTTGTGCAACAGCCTCATATGTTAGTGTTCCAGATCGTGAGACAATCCCTACTGATCCTTTTTTATGAATATTTCCTGGCATAATTCCGATTTTGCATTCTTCAGGTGTTATAACTCCTGGACAATTAGGCCCAATTAATCTTGATTTACTTTTTGCTAGTTCGGTTTTTACTTTAAGCATATCTAAAACAGGAATTCCTTCAGTTATACAAACAATTAAATCAATTTTTGCATTGATCGACTCTATGATTGCATCTGCAGCAAATTTAGGTGGAACATAAATCATTGACGCATCTGCATTAGTTTTGTCTTTTGCTTCCTGAACAGTATCGAATATTGGTAAATTTAAATGTTTCTGACCTCCTTTTTTTGGAGTTACTCCGCCAACTAGTTGAGTTCCATATTTTATCGCCTGTTCAGAATGAAACGTTCCATGTTTACCTGTAAAACCCTGACAAATGACTTTAGTTTTTTTATCAATTAAAATAGACATTGTTTTATTTTATTGCCTCCACAACTTTTTTTGCAGCATCGTTGAGATCATCAGCAGATAGAATTTTTAATCCAGACTTATCTAAAATTTTCTTTCCCTCTTTATAATTTGTTCCTGCTAGCCTAACGACTAATGGGACTGACAAGTTAACTTCTTTAGCAGCATCTACCACTCCTTGAGCAAGAACATCACACCTCATTATACCACCAAAAATATTTATTAAAATTCCTTTAACGTTTTTATCAGAAAGGATTAATTTAAAAGCTGCAGCAACTTTTTCTTTTGATGCGCCCCCTCCAACATCTAAAAAATTGGCAGGCTCTTTTCCATACAACTTAATTATATCCATAGTGGCCATGGCTAGACCCGCGCCGTTTACCATACATCCAATTGAACCATTAAGTTTGATATATGCTAGGTCATGTTTGCTTGCTTCGGTTTCGGTAGGATCTTCTTCATTTAGATCTCTCATACTAAGTATTTTTGATTGTCTAAACATTGCATTATCGTCAAAATTCATTTTTGCATCTAAACAAATTATTTTTTTTTGTTTTGTAATTATTAACGGGTTTATTTCAATTAAGCTAGCATCCTTTTGTAATATGATTTTGAGCAATATTTCTATTAATTTAAATGCAGTTTTTTTTTGTTCCTCATCAAAATTAAAAGGGCTTATAATTTTTTCAATTTCCTCGTTGGTTAATTTCTCTTTAAACTCAATTTTTGTTTTAATTATTTTCTCAGGTGTTTCTGAAGCAACTTTTTCTATATCCATTCCACCCGATACACTGCTTATAAAAACAATTTTTGAAGTTTGTCTATCTACAAGACAAGACAAATAAAATTCCTTAAAAATATCTGATGCCTCCTCTATATAAAGTCTTTTAACTTCCTTGCCTTCAGGACCAGTTTGATGGGTGTACAATTTTTTTCCCATCATTTTTTCAGCTTCGGAGACCAGCTCGGTTAAATTATTTACAAGTTTTACTCCTCCTGCTTTTCCTCTTCCACCAGCATGAATTTGAGCTTTAAGTACAAATTTTTTACTGTTTAAATCTACTATTTTATTTTCAATTTCTTTTATTGAATGAATTACTATTCCTTTGGAGATAGGAGCTCCATATTCTTTTAAAATTTCTTTTGCCTGATGTTCGTGAATATTCATTGAATGAGAATTTTATAAATGAAATTCGTTATTTTTCAAAACAATTAAATAGCTCGTGTTTGTGCAAAATTATATTGATTTGAGTGGTTTTAATACATTCTTTTGGCAATATAAAGTTAAAATCTTTTTCATCTACTGGCTTTAAAGTAAAAATTTTATCGATGTTATAGTTTTCTAATTTTTTTTTATAAAAATTAACGTATTGGTCATGATATTTATTGCCTTTCAATGGATAACTTGCTCCATCATTTGTATGCCATCTATTTGGGGGATAAAGATTATGTTTTAAATCTGTTAAAATAAATTGGTAATTTGTGATTATTAAACTTTTATTTTTATTCTCTTTTAAGTAATCAATACTTTCTGACAAGATCAAAATCTCTTTGTTATTTAATCTTTTTTCATTTTTTTTTGTTGCCCATTGTAATCCATCAAGATACGGTGAAATACTATTTGCTTTAACTAAATTTGATTTATCAATTTTTTCTAATTCCATGAATTTTCTTTCAACATTAAATCTTTGATGATATTTTGATGTTACAAAAATATTTATTAGTATTAATGTATAAATCAAATATTTTTTAAATTTTATTTTTATATTTAAGTTTGCTTGAATTATTCCTAATAAAACTGGAAGAAAAAAGAATATTATATTTTGATTTTTAATTAGCATTTGACTAACAATTAAAATTAAAACAACTAAAGAAAAAATGAAATTAGTTTCAAAAATTATTTCAATATTGTTTTTTGTGGTTTTTAATTTTTGCACAATCTGTAAAATCATAATTATTTCTAAAATAAGAAAATATTTAAAGTCGTCTAAAAATTTAAGAACAAAATTTATAATACTAGTATTTTCTAATCTTTCTGAACCGATAGTAAGTGGGAAATATATATATTGTAACAGAAAATCGCTAAAATCTATATCTGCGAAGGATAAAAATAAAAAAAATGATATTAAAATTACAATTGTTGAGATGCTAGCAGGTATGAATAGTTTATAGTTTTTTTTATGGATAGAAAAAAAGACCAAATAAAAGAAAATTAATAAAATAATTAATGTTGAAGGTATTTGTTTACTTAAAAAAGCTATAAATAGTATAATTGGAATTAAATAAAAATTAAAAATCATATTTTTTCTGATCGCAAAAATAAAGAGATATATTCCTGTTAGAGAAAATAATATAGAGTGATGGTCTGGAAAAGGAACGCCAACTGATGGATACGCTAGTATTGCGACAGAAAAACTATAAAAAAAAGCACTAGTCTTTCCTAAACCTTCCTCTCTTAAAAATTTAAATGTTACTAAAGAAAAAATTAAGTTAACAACAGATGAGTGAAATAAATAAGAGTTCCAACTTACACCAAATAATTTAAAAAAAATCGATTGTATAAAATCGATCATAAATCCATTTGAAACCCAATAATCTCTTACTGGCATAAAACCTTTATTGATAAAATTTGCAGAATCGAAAAAAGCAAAAGAGTCAATTGGGAGAACTCCTATTGACCCATAATAGTAATTAACTGACAAGGATGTAAATATTAATAATAATATATAAATAATTGAGACTAGGTCCCTACCAGAACCTGTGGTATTTATAATTTTATGCATATGAAATTTTACAACATTTTTTAGCGAAATAAATGAAATATCCTGGAGAAGAGTTAGATAATTTTGATAAAGCCACTGTTTGGAGAAAATATATATATTTTGAAATTAAAAAATATATTGTTGGCAAAGTTTTAGAAGTTGGGGCTGGTATAGGTAGTTTTACTAACAATTATATGGGGCGAACTAACGAAATAACCTTGAGTGAAGTAGATGAGGGAAATTTTGAAATTATAAAAGAAAAATTCAAAAATTATAATATAGAAATAACAAAAAAGACTACTAGTGAATTGAATGATAAATTTAATACTATTATGTACTTAAATGTGCTGGAACATATTGAAAAAGATAAAGATGAAATAGAAGCTGCCTTACATAAATTAGAAAAAGGCGGGCATTTAATAATTTTGGTGCCCGCTCATAATAAATTATATTCAAATTTTGATAAAGCAGTAGGACACTTCAAAAGATATGAGATGAGTTTTTTTAAAAATTTAGGTTTAAACAATTGTGAAACACAGAAACTTGTTTATTTAGACGCGATGGGATACTTTTTATATTATTTAAATAAAATTTTTTTTAGTAAGGAAACATATCCCTCAAAATTTAAGATATTTATCTGGGATAAAATCTTCACACCTTCGACTTTTATAATAGATAAATTTTTAATGAATAAATTCGGTAAAAATATATTGTACGTTGCTAAAAAATTATGATCTTAAAGTTTGGTCAATTTTTGCTGCGGCTTCAAACAGTTCTTTAACTGACTCAACTGATTTTTTAAAGTCATTTTTTTCTTTATCCGAAAGTTCTAACTCAATAATTTTTTCAACACCTTTACTTCCAATAATCACTGGAACCCCTGCATAAATATTTTTAAAACCATATTCTCCATTTAAAAAAGATGCACAAGGAAGTTGTTTCTTTAAATCTTTTAAATAACTTTCAGCCATTTCTACACCTGATGAAGCTGGTGCGTAAAATGCTGATCCTTTTTCTAAGAATTTTACAATTTCTGCTCCACCTTTTTTAGTTCTTTCAACAATTTCATCTAGGCGACTTTTGTCTATCTTACCTTCTTGCGCTAGTTCGTTTATTTTTTTTCCATCTACTGTCGTAGAGTTTAACATAGCGACCATGCTATCCCCGTGGCCTCCTAAAACAAATGATTTTATTCTATCAACTGAAATATTTAGTTCTTGTGATAGAAAATAAATAAATCTAGATGAGTCTAAAATGCCAGCCATTCCTACAACTTTATTTTTTGGCAAGCCTGAATATTTTTGTAACGCCATAACTATTACATCCAAAGGATTGGTTATACATATGACAAAAGCGTTAGGAGAAGTTTTTTTAATACCCTCAGCGACTTCTTTTATAATTTTTAAGTTTATGCCAAGCAAATCATCCCTTGTCATCCCAGGTTTTCTTGGAACACCAGCTGTGATAATTATTACATCTGAATTTTTAGTATCTTCGTATTTATCTGTCCCTTCTAATTTGATCTTAAAACCTTCAACAGGCGATGATTGAGCAATATCTAAAGCCTTACCCTTAGCTAACCCAGCAGCTACATCAAACAAAATAACATCACCTAAATCCTTTAAAGCTATAAGATGTGCTAAAGTTCCGCCTATTTGTCCCGCACCTATCAAAGTTATTTTTTTTTTCATAAAATTATTTTATTTCATAGTTGGCATAATAAACTCTGGATCAGATCTTGTTCCAGATGGCCATCTTGAAGTAACAGTTTTTAGCTTAGTATAAAATCTCACACCTTCTGGACCGTGCATATGTTGATCTCCAAATAATGATCGTTTCCATCCCCCAAAACTATGAAAAGCCATTGGAACTGGTATGGGAATGTTAATTCCAACCATACCTATCTTGGCTTGATGAGAAAAAGTTCTCCCAGTATCCCCATCTCTAGTAAATATGCTTACACCATTGCCAAACTCATGATCGTTTACTAATTTTAAAGCTTCGTCGAAATTTTTAGCTCTTACAACAGATAACACTGGTCCAAAAATTTCCTCCTTATAAATTCTCATATCTTTTGTGACTTTATCGAATAAACATCCCCCGATATAATACCCATTTTCATAACCTTGAAGTTTTAAATCACGACCGTCAACTTTTAATTCTGCTCCCTCTTTAACTCCAATGTTAACGTAGTCTTTTACTTTTTCTAAATGTTCTTTTGTAACTAATGGACCCATTTCTGATTTTTTATCCATCCCAGGACCTACTTTCAAACTTTCAACTTTTTTTGTTAAATTATTGACTAATTTATCACCAATATTTCCCACTGCCACAGCTACAGACTGAGCCATACATCTTTCACCTGCTGAACCATAGGCTGCTCCCATTAAACCATTTACTGCTTGATCTAAATCACAGTCAGGCATTACAACACAATGATTTTTAGCGCCACCTAAAGCTTGGACTCTTTTTTCATTTCTTGCGCAATTTTCGTATATATATTTTGCAATAGGGGTTGACCCTACAAAACTCATAGCAACAATCTCTTTATTATTTATTAGTGCATCGACCGCTTCCTTATCACCGTTAATAATATTTAGTACGCCGTCTGGAAGTCCAGCTTCTTTAAAAAGTTCAGCTAATTTAATCGCACATGATGGATCTTTTTCAGAAGGTTTTAATACGAAAGTATTTCCACATGCAATTGCCATAGGAAACATCCACATGGGAACCATTGCGGGAAAATTAAAAGGCGTGACGCCAGCACAAACCCCTAATGGTTGTCTCAAAGACCAGCTATCAACATCTGTTCCAACATTTTCGGTAAACTCTCCCTTAAGCATTTGTGGGATACCACATGCATATTCAACGACTTCTAAACCTCTTGTCAATGAACCCTTTGCGTCTTCGTAAACCTTTCCATGTTCAGAAACTATTATTTTAGTCAATTCGTCAGAATGTTTTTCAATTAATTCTTTAAATTTAAACATGATTCTAGCCCTTTGAAGAGGAGGTTTTTTTGACCATTCATTAAATGCTTTTTTAGCGCTACCTACTGCATCATTTACGTCTTTAGTAGAAGCCAATTTAACCTCTGCTGTTTGCTCACCTGTTGCTGGATTAAAAACTTTTCCAACCCTTTTAGAAATTCCAGAAAATTTTTTTCCTTGAATAAAGTGTTCAATTAATTTCATTTTGATAATTGATTAAATAAGCTTTCAGCTTGTTGCAAGCATTTTTTTTATTGCCCCGATAGCTTTTGCTGGATTAAGCCCTTTAGGACAAGAATTTGTACAATTCATTATAGTATGACACCTATATAATTTTAATTCATCAGCTACTTTCCTCAATCTTTCTTTTTTATCTCCATCTCTGCTATCATTTATCCATCGATAAGCTTGTAACAAAACCGCTGGACCTAAATATTTATCTCCATTCCACCAATAACTTGGGCAAGAAGTAGAACAACAAGCACACAAAATGCATTCATAGTATCCGTCTAGTTTTTCTCTATCCTTTTGTGACTGTTTAAGTTCAGTTTTTTCTTGACCTGTTTGATCAACTTTTAACCATGGTTGAATAGACTCGTATTGTTTATACAAAGTTGTTAGATCACCAATTAAATCTTTTACTACCTTTAGATGAGGTAAAGGATAAATATTTAGGTCTCCGCTTAAATCTGAATGAGATTTTATACATGCTAGACCGTTCACTCCATCAATATTCATTGCGCAAGATCCACAAACACCATGAGCACAAGATCTTCTAAATGTTAAGGAAGGGTCTATTTCATTTTTAATTTTAAATAGAATATCTAAAACCTTTGGACCACAATTGTCCATATCGACTTCAAATGTATCAACTCTTGGGTTTTTTCCTGTTGAAGGATCCCATCTATAAACGTTTATTTTTTTAAGATTTTTTGAATTTGTTTTATCTTTAAAATAATTTCCTACCTCAATTTTAGAATTTTGCGGTAGGCTAAATTGTGCCATTATTAATAAACTCTCTCCTTTGGTGGAAAATATTGAACATCATTAGTAAGTGTTCTAGAGTGAACATCTCTATATTTGATTTCAACTTTTTTTCCATTTTGCCAGGCTAAGGTGTGTTTCATAAAATTTTTATCATCCCTTTGGGTATAATCTTCTCGAGCATGCGCGCCTCTACTTTCTTTTCTATTATAAGCCGAATCCATAGTTGTTAGTGCTTGGCTAATTAAATTATCAAATTCTAAAGTTTCAACCAAATCAGTGTTAAATAACAGAGATTTATCTTTAACGGAAATATCACTCATGCCTTCATAAGGCTTCCTAATTTGATTTACACCTTCTTTTAAAGTTTTCTCTGTTCTAAATACAGCACATTTTGATTGCATTGTTTTCTGCATTTGCAATCTTAGCTCTGAGGCTTTTGTAGATCCATCTGAATTTCTAATTTTATCGAATCTTTCTAAACATTTATCTGTTTCCAAGTTAGAAACTTCTTCATGCGGAGTTCCTGGCTTTATGATCTCTGCAGCTCTTTTTGCTGCTGCTCTTCCAAATACAACTAGGTCTATTAAGGAATTAGAACCTAGTCTATTTGCTCCATGAACTGAAACACAAGCCGCTTCCCCAATAGCCATTAAACCGGGAACAGTTTTTTCTGATCCATTAAGTGTTAAAACTTCAGCTTTATAATTTGTTGGAATACCACCCATATTGTAGTGCACCGTTGGTACAACTGGAATCGGTTCTTTGCTAACATCAACATTTGCAAATGTCTTGGCAGCTTCAGAAATTCCTGGGAGTCTCTCATCTATAACTTTTTTATCAATGTGGTCTAGATGAAGGTTGATATGATCTTTATTTTTACCTGCACCTCTTCCTTCATTGATTTCCATTTCCATGGATCTGCTTACTACATCTCGGGATGCTAAATCTTTTGCATTAGGAGCATATCTTTCCATAAACCTTTCTCCTTTACCATTAACTAAAAACCCACCTTCACCTCTTACACCTTCTGTTATCAAACAGCCAACACCATAAATCCCAGTCGGATGAAATTGAACAAATTCCATATCTTGTAAAGGCAAACCAGCTCTTAAAACCATAGCATTACCATCACCTGTGCAAGTATGAGCAGATGTAGCTGAATAATAAACTTTACCGTACCCGCCAGTTGCAATAATTGTCATA
>MDSZ01196231.1_pt1 | contig 11743 bp, 8 predicted proteins | sample 811201 | NCBI WGS metagenome assembly MDSZ01 (sample SAMN05326647, study PRJNA326480) | marine metagenome | isolation source: seawater | place: Indian Ocean: North | collected 2010 | reverse complement strand
TCCCATAATAGTCTAATAACAATAAAAAATTTTAAAATTGAATAATTTTTTTGTTGTCTTTTATAGCAACTAAGCATACAACATGATGGTACTTACAATCCTCCATATTTTATTGGTGTGGTAGTCATCACAAAGATCGATCGATCATCACAACAATACAGACATCATCATTGAAATCATATACTATTCCTCCAGCATTCATTATTTGTATGTATTAGTATAATAATAAATAATATTATTTTCAAAAATTTTAATTTGTGCAAGAAGAAATAAGAGGAGTAAAGCCTTGAGAACACTATTCAATATCCATAGTCAAAACTTCGATTCCTTCCTATCTTAATCTCTTCATCATTCCTCTCTTAATTAATCCTCTGGCGGCGGTTATATTTTTGTATTATTTATTATTATTATTATGCCAAGTGAGGTGACATTATCAACTGCTGGAGGCAAAGCGGCGGCAGCGTCGGGGAGAAATCATGAACAACCAACCAAACAGCGTGCTGTCTGTGAATAGACATGCAACAGGCTAACGAAGAAATCTTCGCCGCCGACACTTCCGGCATCTATGACGATGATGAGGGAAGCAAACATTTTTTTTTCGAGGTGAAATACAAGAGCATACCTGTGAACACGGAGATGGCGAACGCCCTGAGTGCCCAATTTATCGAAAACATGATCTTTATTCGGAAACAAATTCCATGTACATATCCAGATTTAATGAAGCATGCAGAAGAAGAAGCGCAAAGACGCCAAATACAGAAACAAGGCCGGCGACTGACGGCAAACTTTCAGAAAAAGGCATTGCGCTTCGTCCAGGACATGGAAATCGCCTTTCGCTCACTCCGCAAACATTTTCTCAAAGTTCACCCTACTCGCTTTTTGATACTTTTCGGATCGTCTATCAACAATCCAAAAGAAGGTTTTTTGCTAGATTTTTGTAACTCTACAGGTGGCTTGTGGCATGAATACACCCCAAAACAATTTCAGCAGGCTTCTCGAAAACTTATCCGTAACGTCTTTGTAAGCGGCTCAAACGGTTTATTCCAGTCGGAGCTAAAGAGGCCTTGGAACATTTTTTTGCTGTGTTATGGAAACAGATTAACATATCCACCAATGTCTGCTCAATTAAGCGCGCATGAAGACGTAAGCAATGACGAATGCAATGATTTCTCCGTTGTAGAAAATTTCAGACTCAAAAAACCTCGATCAAGGAGAGGCAAGCCAATATTTCAAATAACAATTACTGGAGTGGAAGATGGAAGGGAGGAAAAGGAAGACTCGAATTCTTTTGTTGACGACGCTGATCGCGTTTGGTACAAATATCCTAAACGTATTAAAGGCATAAAAGTCCCGCCCCAACGTAGCAAAGGCAAAACTGGCGTATGAAATGCCGCTGTCAACATGTAACATATCAATATTAGACAATGAAAAGTACCCAACACACACACACACATCATATCATAGCCCATATTTACAAATTAAATAGTATTTTATAAATATACTTTTGTGGGTACTTTCAAGATAGTGTATAGCTGGTCACTTAGTAACCTTAAAAAATCATTTTTAAATTACAGCTGAATCAACAAAATTTACAATATTTATATATATACTCGCAAAATATTTTATGATACACGAGAGTATCTCTCTCCTCTCGATTTGATCATAATTTCAAAAATGTGCGGTAGCAAAAAATGACTACGAGTAACTTACCGGAAGCAACACACACGACAAAGATTTTATTTTAATATCATAACCGTATTGACTGAAGAAGCTATGCCTTAAATATAATATGAATGCTTAAGTAGCATAGCATCTATATACTTCTCTAGAAAATTATAGCTCAGTGCAATCGTGATAATACCAAAAATTAATGCTATTGGCAGGGCAGGTATTGCGACCCTACGCGAGTTGATTGTAACAATTACTGTCAGGCAGACACCAAGTAATATGGACAAAGTGCATGTGAAAGCACTTAAAAAAGACAGTAGGCCTGCGCGTGCAATGCAGACACTATAAAATAATATGTCACCCGTACCCAGATCAAAATATTTTGTGTGGTAGATCAGACTTGGAGGCATTTTGAAGGTGTCCTCTCCATTCATTAACCTTTGTTTTCTTATGGACATGATCATGCCCAGGGGGCCATATTTAGATAATACGGCGAATAAATCCCACAATATCAATACCACAATAATCATTGCGACCGTCCATTCGCTAAAACATGCAAAGGGCCAGCCAAGTGCAACGGAATTTATAAGCAAATAGAAGTTCATTATGCCTGAATAATATTCGTTGTCTTCGATCAAGTTATGGTTATGCTCTTGTGTCAAGTGCAAATTCTTGTAAAACACGCACATAGCCCCGCCGGCCACAACATTATAGATTACAAATACCACCGTTACATAAGATAGTTTCCACTGGTATATCTCAACTACTCGGACAAACCAATACATCAAAAACCCAAACACGGCGACAACAAAGGCAGAAACAATGATAAGGTGTCCCAACGTTTGGTATTGATTTCTGTAAATGTACAAGAATAAAAACGTGACAAAGATGACGTAGGCCAGGATGTATAATGCGTTCCATAAACTTCCAATGACAACATCTCCCAAATTGTCATGTACAGACTGGACATACGGCATCAGTGTTTTGAAAGGCTTTGACCCCTCCCTTTTCATATGTAGTGAAAATAAAAAAAGCAAAGTTATAACAGATGTTTGCACTATGGGGAGGACCATGGATATGATTTGCTGGCACTGCTTCTCAAAACGGCTTGGGGCTAAACCACAAGAGCGTTTCGGGGGTAACACCGCGGTCCAGATCGTCTTCGCACACTTCAACATTTTCCCGACGCTTGACTATTGCAGTACATTGTGAAGTGTGTCATGTTCCACATACTAAGTTGTCAGCCCAGACTTGCTCTGCTTGCGGTGGATCATATAATAATAATCTCATTCTCTTAATTATTAATCAAGACATCAAACAACCTCTAAACCATCATCATATCATCATCATCAATCAATGGGATATTTATCCTAATCGACGACGATTTGTACACTAACACTAGCATACTACTACAATATGTACTAATACTCACCCATTGTAATATTTTCGAATTTTATAAAAATAATAATAATATGAACAGCAGCCTAAGCCCCGATATGATTTCTATTTCACTTTTTTTTTAAGGAGGGGCTTTGTCTTGGGTATTAAGTATTACACAGTGACACATTGATCGTTTTGACTTCCAAGAAAACACACTTAACTTGTTTTTCCCAGAGCTTCAAATTTCGATTCAACAATGTGAATATTTAAAGATTTATCATACGTAGTCTGATATAAAAAGGATTTTTAAGGGAAGTAAGATATACGGTACAAAGAAACTGGACGGAGCGCAGCATTATTAGACTATTTTCAATAATAAATTATTTTTTGGTTTTCTTGTTCTTCTTAATATTTACTTGACTGTGATAATCTGCTTCTTGTCGTCTATTCGTTATTATGATTTATTATTTTCAAGGATAAATTAGTACCACTTATTATTACTACTTTAACTTTATTATTATATATAGCCTAAGTAGTAATAATTAATAATTTGCAAGGTAACGGCAGCTCTGCCCAAACCTCTCTGTCCCTGCCATGGCGCGTGGCCAAAGCCACATATTTTATTCCGAGAAAACGAAGGCATTAACAACCTTCTTTATGGGTAGCAATGAAAATGATGATTTTGGTGGGCGTTGGAGGGAGGTTCGGCCCAAGGATTTTGTGAAACAATTTCGTCTAATCTTGACAAAGGAACGAAGCGAAAAGGTAGCAAAGAATATATTATTGGACATAGCGAAGAAAAACAACGGGAAAGAAGGTATGTTTGATATGTTTATGCAACGCCCGAACACACTCAAGCGTATTTTGGAGAAAAAGACAATTGATGGAAATGTCGTTGATAGGCTGAAGCAGCAAATTACTGACTGGATTATCTATGAGGAGGAAAAGAAACGAAAGTGGCTAGCTTCTACTCTGCTGATTCAAACAAGAGTGCGTGGTTACTTGGCTAAGATCCGGGTGAAAATGAAGCGTGAAAAGGAAGCCAAAGATAGGTTAGAATTTCATGCGGCGCAACAGATCCAAAAGATTATGCGTGGTATCTTGTCGACTCGGAGATTTCGGGACTATAAAGATGAGGCATTTTTGAGACAGCGTCGCGGCCGAGTTTGGAAGTATTTAGAAATAGCCCAGGTTGTAAAAATATTCCATGCTAAAGGGGACCAAAAAAAGGGTAAGCGGGAGATCATGCACGTGATTCCTCAGTGGACAGACACGATTTTACCCTGCGACGTTGTCAAAGATAGTGATGTAGTGGACCCGAAAGGTATTAGAATGTTCATTGACGAAAACCCTATGGTAGTAATTCAACATTTTGGAATTAGTGCCGATGGCCAAGGACGTTTGGACCCTTTGGTTGTTGCTCATTACCAGGAAGGCATGGTTATTCCTGGGCCACCGTTTTGGTGGCCTTTAACATGGCAAAGGTACTTGGCAATGGCACAACTAGGTAAAAAGCCAGGCCAACAAATGGAAGAGCGAACTACCGTATTTGAAAGTTGGGAACAAAACAAAGATTTCATCATGACAAAAGAACCGAGATGGCTCGGGGGGGCACTCATGCGATACTTACGAGACCGTGGGGAGCTTCCCGCAGAAGATCATTCTAAAGGTGCACAGGAAGCAAAGGCTCGTGCGAAAGCTGCAAGAGAGTACAACAGGGAAAAAAGGAGGCTTGGGCGCAGATCGTATTTAGATTTGACGCTAAAAAGCTGGGAGAAAGAGGATCCCATTTTGTCAAAACACCCGGAGCGGACCAGAACCTATGGAAGGCCGTCTACATTGACCTACTACCAGTTTCCGCGAGGAACAAAACCTTTACGGATCGTTTTTTTGGAAGATGATGGCGTTCTTTGTACTGATCAAAGTCACCCCGGGAGTCTCGAACCCGAGTTTTTGGAGCAGTTGCGTACTATGTATTACGCAACCGAGTGTTATTTCGTGTGTATATCACCGAGACGCTTATCACCGGAGATGATGAAGGAGTGGAGTGATGCGTTCGGCATGCATGGCATCCCGGCATCGCGGCTACTCGGTGGAACCCCATTACTTCCTGGCAACAAAAGTTGTATGTTCCGACGCATCGATGAAATTAAAATGTGGCTCAAAGACCAGGTGTACGTCCCAATTGAGTCATGGATTGTCATCGACAAAATTGATTTAAGAGCCATCGCCCCAAACTATGCAGAGCTCCATAAGCATTGGGTCCGCACGCACTTGCGAAAAGCCTTAACTGAAGAGCGTACGACAACCGCGATAAATCTTCTTTTGGCACCTGTTGTGCGACGCAAAGAAAATGCAGAAAAAGAGCTGAGAGCAGGCAAGAAGGATTTTGAGCATAGGCTAGAAATGGAATACGAAAGGATGAAGAAAAATGACCCGTTCGAAATCGGCATCAAAGCGGCCCTTACGACTTCTAGGCTGCATGACTTTGAAAACTCCTTGCAGTTGTTTATTGATGAATTGGACGAACTGATGGAAAAATTTCAACAACTAAAAGAATATATCCAAGAGGATCCTTTTTTAAGGACAAACTTTGATATACGCTTATCTGATTATCCCAAGCTGAATGCATCAAAACAAAGAATTACACGCCAAATTCAAAAGTTAGAAAGTCAACAACTTGCAGCTCAAAGAAAGCGTGAAGAGTTAAAATGCTACGATGGTGGTGGGCGAAAATGTACCCGTCTGGGTTGTGTTGGACTATGCCCAGTACAAAAAAAAGGTAACGGTAAAAAACGTGATTACGTATCATGCCCCGTGAAAGGTTGTGGTATGTCGTTCTGCCGCTTGTGCGGGGTAAACCAATCGGAAATTCAGGTTCACGGCCTCCACAGGCATTTAGAAGTGTGCGATTTTTACGAAGAACCAGGGCCCCAAAGAGATACATACTCTCCCATTTACAGCGCGGACGACAAGGAAGTTCAAAAAGGCATTGCAAAGAGTGGAAGCCCTAAATGTCAGAAATGCTTTGAAAAGTATGAGAAAGAGCTAGACATGCATAAAACGAGAAAATCAAAAATAGTGTTAGCCTGCGTAAGAACAAAAGCATTACCAAAGAATTGGTTCGATACAAAGTTTGTGCCGAAAGCGATTAAGCAAATTAAAAAAATGCTGAAGAACCACATTGCTAATGAGAAGTTTAAAAAAAAATAAAAACTACTAGAGATGTTTGTGTCATATATATATATATATATATATTGTGTACATTCTAAAATTGTAACATATAGACACTTTAGTTTGAACAAAATTGAAGTGGTACAAATTACACACTTGAAGTCTCCATTTCTCCGAACGTGGAGTTCGTCACTTCATCGGTAAGGGTACGTCGAATGTTGGGGGGAATTAGAGGTTCTTGGTTGATGTAGACATCGTCTTGACCATCACCTTTTGCGTACGCCTCCTTCAACCCTTTCAAATACTTTACGAATCTAGATTGGTAATACATCGTCATCATTTTAAAATAAGTCATGGATCCCCACCATGCGCTGGCCGTAAATATCGCCACACAAAATGCCGTATGAACCCATACGCTTTCGTAACAAATATATGCCCAAGCAAACGAGACAAAGGTAGCAAGCATATGGATGGTGTAGTAAATCAGGCACGGCTTTAAAGCAGTTTTGTTTTCTTCCACGTACCCGATTTTTACCTTGAGGTTGTGCGGTAGACCCTTCATAAGACTTTGATACACTGTGTCATAGTCGTCTTTCTTTAAATTAAAACCATGAAAACGACCATAGCAAAGCAGCCACGGGACATACATGGATGCGTGGATCAAATAGAATGCAACGCCTGCACCGAAAATATTCCCAAAAGTCGCTTCATCGTCTAGTGGTGATCCAAATACTTCTGGCCAAGCCTTATGGACACTATCCGCATGCCATCGCATCGCCCATGTAACAAGGGCTGGAGATAAGTGAATGTACAATGAACTCCACTTTTCAATGTTATGAAACACCATTGCGTTCCGTAGAACAATAACAGACCAAGCTGTAGGCCCGTTTGCGGTGGCAAAAATCATATGCCACATAAATCGCGATCCGGTTATCGCTAAAGTGTGCGTTCCAAATGTACCTAAGACGCTGATCAAGCTAAAAATAATGTAGAATATGGATACCATCCAGCATAAGTCCAGCATATACAATATCGTTTTTTTCTTCCACTTGATGAAGGCGTTGGCAGACATCAAGAAGAGCGACTTTATAAATTGGAAAAGCCAATAGTGCTGAGGAAAGCGGCCCAATATGAAACCCGTCAAAGCAATGTTCAACAGCCCAATAAAAAACGAAACGGGACTAAGGCCACGATCGCCATAGGAGCGTTCTTGGTGTTGAATGATACTGAAGGCCTTCTCGATGCCTTTTATAAACTCCTTGTGCTTATTGTGAACGTCTCCAAGCTCGATTTTCCACGAGTCTGCCTCCACAACTTTCGTCGGTACGAGATCGTTTTTCTCCATTTTCTTCTGCATTTGTACCTGCCTGAATGTATACCCGCCGTCTCTTCTGCCCTCAAATAAAGCATGTCTATGGATGCTGGGTAAGCAAGGCTGTTGTTGGCCTAACTTTCAGACTTTCTTTCAGGTTTAAAAAAACCGTGACGACAAAAACAACTAATAATAATAATAATAATAACGGAAGAATTAATAGTCGTCTAATAATAATAATAACAGAATAAACACTGACAACACAACAAATGTACATCAGAACATTTTTTAATAATACTCTGTATTTCATTCAGTACAGCACAGGAAAAGGAAAAAGCATTCCAGGCAAGCAAAAGCTTCGAATCCTCAATCAAAAAAATGGTATGACCTGCCACTATACTAGATTGTGCTATGACCGCCTATGAGAATATGTAAGCGCAATCATCATGATGATAATTAATTTTGTTGAGTTTGTTGATGATGATAAACTTTAATATTGGCTAATAGAAGAGTAGTAAGTAATAAAACCACCACAAGCCACCACAAAGAACAATAATAATGTTGATTTTGATTTGAACGAGATGGACATGGTGGGACGACAGCTGTGACATGGTGAGACAGCTGTGATTGCCGCCTTTGCCGCCTTGTACTGGGTCGCGCCGGAGATTTTGACCGAGAGCGTTGCCTGCGTACACGAACGACGGGAGTAGGGTACGATTAGGCGTAGGGGCGTGGGGAACTAGCACATTTGATCGTCGCGGGGTTGGGTGTTTTGCTGTTGCTACCATGTCGAACGAGAACGATACTGTTGTGGCACAAACAGTGCAGCAGACTCAGTTTTCGGGCCTTGTGCCATCCATGGACGTTGAATCTACTGGAGAGGTAGATGGTCAATTTATAATACACGAGGGTGCAATAACGAAGGAGGACGATGAATGCCTTGGTTTTTTCTCTAATGCATTCCGCTTGCCACAAGGCCAAGTCCCATTTTTGAAAATCCTCATGGAAGACACGCTTGCTGACGAAGAAGACCAAACTGTGTACAACGATAGGAAACGTGAAATTGTGGGGGCACGGGCACTTGTTCCTGACAGCGATTGTGAAGATGCTGCGTTGGGCCAATACTATGTAAAATTAAAAGACAATGCAAATCCTACAGCCGTTGGCTGGTTGGCGTCTATGCTGAGCCGATGGACCGTCAAGAGCGACTACTTGCCGAGAGCGGGAAAAGACTTTGTGAAAAGACTTATTGGTGTATTGACGGAGAAGCACATACCACACGCAATATCATTGCAGCCTATCAAGGCGATCATAAAAGCTGTCGCTTTTCATCCATATTTAAAGCGCCTTGCCGTTGCACGGGATGATGATACTGTGTGTGTGTATGATCTACAAAGAACAATGTGGTTACCAATGCGTCTCTCGCATGAATTTCAAAGGGATATTAAGTGCTTAGAGTGGCAACCAATGTCTGGATCACGCCTTGCAGTAGGTGGTTCGCGCGGGGTGTGTATATGGCGGCTGAATGGTATGTATCTCCTGGGTGTATCCTATAGTGCTTGCACGCGAATAAAATGTTCTCTAACACCATACTCTTTTTATATCATTTTTTCACGACCTCAATCATTTGACTCTAGGTGCAGTAGACGACGGCCAAGGTCGAGGCAAAGCATGGATGAGATTGTACGCAACAGAAGAACACCACGACATCCAATCTATATCCTGGTGTCCCAGGGGTGATTTCCTCGCTTCGGCTAGTCTCTCCTCAGAAAATGTCATGGTATGGAACGTATCCCTAGGCAGTGGCACGCCACTTTTATGCGCCCATGGGCATGGTGTCAATATAGTCCGCTGGAGTCACAATTCGTTCTATTTGTTTGCGGGCGCTTTTACCAACAAGGTGTTCATATGGGAAACTCGATCTTGGAGGTGCGAGAGCTGGAGCTTGAGTAAGGGGATGTGCCAATGTGCTACATGGAGTCCTGATGGAGAGCTTATCGTGTTTGCTGAGACGGGGACAAGTTCGTTGTGGACATTAGCGTTGCATCATATCCCTCCACGGATAGATGGCTTGTTGATGAAGATAAAATTGGATGTAGGCGTATTATGGGATACTGATAGGAAGAGCACCGGAAAATCGGCCGAGGATTTAGGCGTGAGGAGTGAAAAAAAAATCTATTTATGCGTGAGGGAACTTGCTTGGTCTTTCGATCGACGAGGCCAACGTTTAGCATTGACTGTATCGCCGAGGGTACGCGTGCAGGACGGGGGGCTTGACGACGCTCCGGCTACTTTGCCAGGAGACGAACTAATTGTTATCTACAATGTCTTCTTTAGGCCAAAGTTACGTTTCAGCCCAAGTGGGTTTCTTCGCTCGTCAGCTGATGCTGGTCGGCCATACAATATCCATTTTTGGCCTGCGTGTAGAAATGGCGCTTTGCTTGCAAGTGCTTGGGCAAATGGCATGATCACGGTGTACCCGTTGCTCTATCGATCACCAAGCAACGAAGAATGATCTCACACAAAAAAACACAACAAACAACAGTAAACAACAGGAGGTAAAAGAAGGAGGATGTGTATGTTGTGTTGTTGTTGTTTTGGTGGTAGTAATAATAAATATAATAATAATAATAAATATAAAATAATAGATTGTTAATACAGAGAGTAGTATTATTAATAGTAGTACCTTGTTGTGTTGTGTAAAAAATAAATTAATTATTATTATTAATAATAATTATAATAATTATTATTACACTTGATGATGATTTTAATATAGATAGCGCTACTTATACTACTAACTGCAGCACATCTTCTCTCATTCAAATGTTATCATCTGTTTGTGTTGTTGTTGTTGGCGAGTACTAAAATACTACAATATTTTTATTTATGTGTGAGTCCACATCTGCCATGTGCGCGGCCCATGTGGACCAGGTGCAAAAGTGTTCATTCCTAGCTGCCCTAAAGATGCACTCCATCTCGGCGCAAACGTTGAATCGAGCTTTATGGCGTGCGGTGTGGCTGGACGACCTTGAAACGGTGAAGTGGGCGTTGGAGAAAGGAGGACGTCTCACATGTCTAGATCACCCACCGTTTTACTATCAAGAACCTGCACCGAGAGATTCACGATACGACAAATATACGCCTGATTGGTCTACAGAGACAAAATGGACCGCTGCTCATGTGGCGGCCAGAAATGGAAACAAAAGAATGATAGAGTTGCTCGCTAAGCATGGATGGAGTATGAAAGTCATGAACAACAAGCACAAAACCCCATTAGAAATTGCAAGATTACATGGGCATAAACATATACACATCACTCACAAAACAAGGGGGGCATCAGCGAGACTCTTTAAATTTAAAAAAAATCAATTTAAAGTAAATGACCCCAAAAAAAACGTTTCTTTGAGCGAAAAGGAGAAATTCAAAGAAACCGACGTTCTACAACGGGATAGCCAAAAATATATGCAATTCATACAGTACAACGAAAGCATTATGAAAAAGAATAGAAGAAGAAAATCAAAATATTTAAGGGAAAATTTGAAACGAATTAAAAACAACAGTAGTTCGGTCAGTGCTACATCAAGGGGAAACATGGTTGGTATGATGATCGCAAGAGACACCCGCGATGAAATTACCAGTAACAAACCAGGGACGCATCGTACCTCGAGAAAGTCTTCGTCTGCATCGATCTACAAGATTCGTAACTACACGTAATACGATGAAGTACCACACATACTACAGCAGAAAAATATGTTTTGCTCGGACTTATTGAGCGCTTTTTCGACATCTTAGCTTACATATATATTTGAATATATAAAAATTTTAATCTGTGATGTTTTTACGTAGTTTTAGAATAGTTTTGGGTGCTTTTTAAAGTTAAAAAAAATATTTTAAAAAGACTCACAGCGCGCGCGTTCCTGGCAAATGAACCTAAGACTGTGGTACTGTTTTTTAAATACTTTATTAACGCGCTCACAAGATTTAATTTTTCCTTCCCCTCGACATTTTGGGGAAGGTCAATGGAACGGGAAGACGCACTAAATATTCTCCCCGGCCTGGTATCTTGCTTGGTGTACGTTTGGATTTTGAACCGACGGGCTTAATTCTCTCACACTTGGCACCGGTCTCTTTTAAAAATTTTATTACATCTTTGACAGTAAGCCTTAAATCTTTTGCTAGGTAGGCTGGATCGTAATTCCTGTAGTTCTC
>MDSZ01173965.1_pt1 | contig 11743 bp, 6 predicted proteins | sample 811201 | NCBI WGS metagenome assembly MDSZ01 (sample SAMN05326647, study PRJNA326480) | marine metagenome | isolation source: seawater | place: Indian Ocean: North | collected 2010 | reverse complement strand
GTGGTACTGCTGGTGGTACTGCTGGTGGTACTGCTGGTGGTACTGCTGGTGGTACTGCTGCTGATGATCTGGATGCTTTTGCTGATGGTGGTACTGCTGGTGGTACTGCTGCTGATGATCTGGATGCTTTTGCTGATGCTGGTGGTGGTGCTGATGCTGTTGGTCCTCCTAAGTCTTTCAAGGCTTCGTCGAGCACTGTTTCTAAATATTCTGTATCTGGACCTGGATCTCCACCAAGTTGTTGTTGTTTTTTGCTATTTAATTTTTGAAGTTTCTCTTTTTGAAGTTTCTCTTTTTTTTTCCTTATAATCGATCTTAGGTGATTTGCAAATTTTGGATGTAATTCAAATTTTAAATTAGAAAGGTCTTCGTCACCAACAGGAGATTTTTTTTCTGACATGTTATATAAAATATTTAAATTTGTAATTAATTGATTCTTAGTTGCTTCTAAATCTAAATCTAATTTTGATAACTCATTCACTAAATATAACATAGCTCCATTAACAATTATTGCCAAACTTACATATTTAGGATGAGTAACTTCTTCTCTACTGATATTTGGAAATACTAATTTACTGTAATTTTTTCTAATCGCTAAAAATTGTAGTATTAAAAATAGAGAATTACTGTTGTAATTCTCTGGTAAATCATATTTCCCATTATTTTTTTTTAAAAATAATTTATTTAGATACTGTTTTGCTAAGTCTTCATTCTTGACCATACCTATAAAATTTTTTTTACCTCTTTCGAAATCTATTAAATCATCTATTATTTCTTTTTGATCTTCATCGAATTCAATTTCTAAATCAGGTATTTTGTCTTCAGATAATTTGCTTTTTAAATTTGAACGGTTATCTATATGTTCTAATAATTTTCTAAGAGAATCGTACCATTCATCCCTTTTTTTTAGCAAATACTCCTTAGTTTTTTCTAATTCTTCTTGTTGTAGTAAATTTAATAGATAATGCATAACTTGAATAATATATTGTGGTGTACCCAATTTTTCTTCTACATTATTTTTTAATTCCGTTATTTCTTTTTCTGTTTTTGTATCTAATGTCTCAATTTCGCATATAATCTTGTACCATTGTTTAAACTTTAATAACATTTTACTGTAATCCTCAAATAACTTGATAAATGTTTCACCTAAAAAAAAACGGTCCTCTCTATAATTATCTGGTAAATCCGTGACTTTGATAAGTTGTTTTAAAAGTTTTTCATTATCTTCTAACTTTATTTTCTTTAATTGTGATAATGGTGGTCGTGATGATTTTTGAGAAATTTGTTGTGGTGCGGTACTTTCTATATGTGCTATTGCTTTTTTTTCTATATGTGCTATTGCTTTTTTTTCTTGTTCATTGAATTTAATTTCTAAATCAGATATTTTGTGTTTGCATAATTCGATTGTTTTTAAATCTAAACGGTCATCGACCACATTTGCTTGATTTATTTTCTCTAATAATTCTCTGTGAAAATTGGTAAATTTATACGATGTATCAAACAATTTTTTCTTTATGTCGTCTAATTTTTCTTCTGATAGCGTTTCTAGTAGATAATACATAATATGGATTAAAAGTTGTGGGTAAACCGATATTGGAGTTACTTCAGATATTAAAGCATCTATATTTTTTATTTTTTCTTGACCTATAACATTATCAAGTTCGCATGATTTTTTGTACCATATATCTAACTTTTGTAATTCTTCATTGTATACTTCACTAAGCTTATTAAATTGTTGAATTAAAAACGTAGTATTCGTAGTATAATTTGCTGGTAAAAAATATTTAAAACTTTTATCGTGAGCAACCCCACGCTCGTATTCAGGCCATTTATCCGTCGCTAAATACTTTTCTGCTAATTTAGTTGTACTGGTAAAAGCTTTTAACTGTCTTTCACCACTTCGTAACATAACTTTCTCTATTTCTTCTTCTTCTGTCAAATCTCCTCCTTCTTGTACTTTTTGAATTGAAACTTCACCAAATTGTTTCAGCTCTCCTATAATCTCATCTTCTTTAAGTGTTGTAGATATATCAAAGGTTGTTTTATACGTATGGTTTAACTTTTCATCTTTTTCATCAACAGCTTCTGAATCATATGGGTTATCTCTACCCAATTTAGTATATTCATCTCCATCTTTATATTCACCGTCATCTTCATCTTCATCTTCACCTGAATTATCACTGATATCAATATTCATAGGCGCTTCAATTGTTTTCTCTGGCTCTTTTTCAGCTTTTGCTTTTTCTTTATTAGCTTCTGCTTTTTCTTTTTCAGCTTTTGCTTTTTCAGCTTTTGCTTTTGCTTTTTCAGCTTTTTCTCTTTGTTTAGCAGCCTTTTTTTCAGTTTTTTCTCTTTGTTTAGCAGCCTTTTTTTCAGCTTTTGCTTTTTCTTTAGCAGCCTTTTTTTCTTTTGCAGCTTTGTTTCTTTCGATGCTTTTCGTGTTTTTTTCAGCATCATCTGATACTCTTTTTTTAGCTATATATCTTACTATAATTTGGTCAAGTTCTTCTTTATAACTGCTGTTTTTTCCCTTGATTAATTCATTTAATTCATTAGTTAGTTGTTTAAATTGTGTTTTTTGATCCTTGTATATTTCCTCTAATTTTTCAATATATTGACCAATACTATAGTTCTTATTATTTTGTAGTTGTTTGCGTACAGATTCTTGATACTTTAACCGTATATCTTTTTTTTTAGTTATATCTCTCTTTGTAAAACTTTTAAGGTCTTCACTCACTTTGTCTGCAGTCTTTTTAAAGTTTTCTTCAATACCAGAAATAAATTTATCTTTCATACCTTCTCCTTTTTTTCGCCCTACCCATGCTTTTTTTCCATAAAAATCATCTTTTTCAGAATCAATATATTCCCTAAAAAATTTCATATAGATTGTTATTAAATTTGTGACACTTTCTATGAAACTTTCCCTTTGATTTGGTTGAAAATAATTTGTAAGGTCAGAATGTAGTGTATACATACAGTTGATATTTGATATAATTAGCTTAAATTTATCCCAAAATTCGTTTAAAATCTTGAACTTAACATTACTATCATTATTTAATAACTTTCGAGCATTTAAAACATTTTTAAACTCATTTACGTGTTCGGTAATGCTCTTTTCACCCCAATCTTTTTCTTCTTCTTCTTTTTTTTCTTTAGTTATTATTTCTATTTTTTTTTTTTTTTCTTGAAGTTGGTCTTGCATATTTTGTATAAGGTCTCTGGATTTTTTTACAAAATCAATATAACTATCATTGACATTTGGGGCGCTTTTATTGACACGTCCAAATCTTGGTCTTCCTACCTGGTTGTCTTTGTCATGAAAGAAAAAATTTATTGGTTCATTACCGACGTATGCTGGTATGCCTATCCAATTATCTTTATCTGGACGGTTTCCCCAGAAATCCTCTGTATCTTTGTTTACTATATCGTCTTTCCATGTAACTTTAGTCGAATCTGGATCATCGGCAAAAATTTTTAGGAAAGTATTTATTTCATTATTTTCAAGAAAGGAATCTATAAAATCTGTATTGTTTAATTGTTCAAGAATACATTTATCTTTATTATTAAGAAAATTTCCAGTTAATTTTTCAATATTGGTCTGCAAATCTTGACTTTTTTTATTTGAAATTTGCTTTATTTCTTCATTGAACCCAATACATGTTTCTTTATCATCTTCCTCACATTTCACTAATGTTTTATAATCTGATGAGTTACCACCACCTTCTAGTACAACAGTGTGTTTTGCGGAACCTTCTGAAATTAAATCCCAATTATCACTATTTTTATTACCTAAAGAAGCATATTTGCAACGCTTATATGAAACATTACGCTCCTCTTCACCTGTATCCAAATATTCTACAATATATCTACCGGGAATACTTAGATGTGGTCTTCTAACGCGTGCTTGTCTAGGTGTTCCTTCATGGTTTTTGTTCATAAACACATGTAAAACATCACCTTTTAATAAATTTTTGTTAGGCATTTATATATATATTACAATTAAATTAATTTATAAATACTTATATAACAATATAAGTACATACAATTATTTGACTAAAATATTAATACAATAAATAATTACTATAATTAATAATAAAGTTACAAATTTTACTAAATAGAGTTGTTTTGGTTTCATATTTGTGAATGCTTCACTTGATTTATACATTAATTCAGTTGGTGATAAGCATCTTTGAACATCCATTTCACCAGGAACATCCATACCCATAAAAGCTTTAAACATTTTATCCGGAGTAAACGCAAGAGAATCCCCTATTAATGATGGTATTAAACCTTTTAATCCACTTTTTTCTATTGAACTTGGTTTAACTGATATAATTTGATTATCAACATGAGCTAATACACGATAATTTCCATCCGAAGCTTCTTTATTATATTTTAACACAGTGCCGGTTGTATTATTCAGTCCATAAATAGGGGGTAATCCAGTAAGTATTACTTTTGAATTAACTGATAATGGTTGTTCTTTAGTTACAGGTGTTCCATTGTCATTGTTAAGTAGATATTTGGAAGAATATGTCCGTTTAACTTTGTCATGACATTCTATTAGATAGGAATCTGCAGGGTGATTGATTGAATTTGATTTAATTGTAGCGCTGGTACCATTATACTTTGGTGATCCTACCTTTAATTTTACTTTTGTTCCAATAGGAAGTGGCTTATCACCAGGAGAGGTTGACAATCCAGGTGAGTTATCCAGATATATATATTTAGGTTGATAACAATTACCAGAAGGTATTTCATCTAAATTTCTTGGATTTTGTCGAGGACTATTAATCCATTTGTAATTTAAATTATCGCATTTATAACGATCACTTATATCGGGTCTTTCACAATATCCAACTTTTTGAAAAAAAGATGAAGAACCCTCGCCAGTTAATGATTTACTGCGTAAAAACTTCGAATTATTAGGAATTTCTTGTTTTACCCCATATTTTACGTTATATCTTGTACGGCAAACATTTTTATTTTCATCACAACCATAAATTGGATAATCACTTAGATGATTTTCTCCACCTGCAACAGATCCTGAACCTGGATTGGGGTCATTAAAATAGGCATCAAACAATTTCCAAAATATATTAAAATTTTTCCTCATGTCACTGCCTTTGCCACCACTCGAGCCTGTCGCCTCTGCAGAATAGTTATTATTTACATAATTGGTATAACTCCAATCATAATTTTTCCAGGGATAAATACTATCACGAATCATTGGTATTTGTCTAAATAATTTTCCCATTGCAATTGATTCACATTTTGCATCATTATTGCATGTAAAAATGTCCTTTTTATATTGCCCTAAGGCAATTTTAAGTTTTGCAAGGTCTTTTGAGGTAGAAGGATCATGTCTGGTAGTTTCCTCTAAATCAGTAACCATCTTATTCAACATATCTATTATAGGTGTTCTTACATTAGATTCTGTTGTCATCGTTATATATAATATATAAATTAATAGGATTTATTTATTAATTAATATATTTCTAAGTCTTAGATAATTAATTAACTTCTATTTACTAAATAGAAGATTAAAACTGTAAACATCAAAAAAAGAAGTACATATATAGTTTTGTTTAAATTTATATTTATGTTTTTACTCGTAACATTATTTGATTTAGATTTTTCTTTATAATTAGAAAATGTTTCAATTGGACAATTCGTTTTACACTTAATATTATTAAATATCACCTGTTGGTCATTGAAAACTTTTCGCATAAAATATACTTTATTTTGAAATAGTTTTTCAGATAAATTTTTTAGAAAATCAGTCTGTTCTGATGAGATGAATTCCTCAGAAAACCTTTTCAAGTCATCTAATGTTGTATCGTTATTATCATATATTTTGTAAATATAAATAGTAAATAATATAGAATCATTAGTTACATTTTGAACTAAATCAATACTTAAAGAAAAATCACCCGTTATATAGCGTTTAAGTATATCTTGTAGTTCTTGAAGATAGCTTTTTTTTGCTTTAAAATTAAACATCTTAGATGTAAATCCGCGTAAAGTTCCATCCATATTAAATTCACTAACATTAATACACTTTTGATGTTCAAAACTTCCAGGTACAGATTTTCCTGTAGCGGCATAGAGCACTTTATCTGGAGTAATCGATAACATATCAGAACCAACAGATTGTATCATACCTTTTCCCTTACTACCATCGACAAATGATTTGGGAGAGTTATCTATGAACATATATCTATCGGAACTACAAGAACCATTGTTGTTTGTTTCTGGTGGTTCATGGAAAAATTTCCATTCACATGTACCATTACATGAATCTCTTGATCTATCACTGCAAATTAGACTTTTTTCTTTACATTTTTGTTCATTATTATTCCATATACACGTTCCTGAACAACTATTTTTTTCCTTTATATCGGTACATTTTACAACTGGAACAGTACATATTCCTTTTTCAGTTGACCATTCACACGGAGCAACACAAGTCGCTTCTTCATTGTTAACACACATCTGTAAAGTCCTTGAAAGTTTTTTTTGATCTTCTTCTTCGGTTGTTTGATCAGTTCCAGCAGGGTTATTAGATTTAACAATTGCATCAAATCCAAGATATTTATTCTTACATTTTTCAGTTGCCTCATCCCATTTACACTTTCCTGCTCCTAAATTTGGACCACCTTCACAATCACTTCGATTCCAATCCTTGCAGTCTGGTGGTTTTTCCTCGCAAAATTGATTGAGTCCATCTTTAGAATTCCATGAACAAGAACCTATACAATCGGATTTATTAACAATAGAACTACAGTAATTGTTTGGGTATTTTTTAGTTTGACATGCGCAATGGTCTTTACATCCTCCTAATTCAGCGAATAATTTTTTTAATTTGTTATTTTTCCACTTTAGCTTGTTATCCTTACATTTTTTCTCATTATTAATATCATTTCTTGGGCAACCTCCTATTTTAGTGTAATATGAAGATGCATATTTACCTTTTAACTTATTGGTATCAAAAAAAGAATCGGCATAAGGCTTTACATTTATATTAGATGCTCTATTAGCTAATGTATTTTGTGCTCCACACCTAACAAAGTTATTATTTTGATTATTTTGATCTATACATTTAGTTTTATGTTTTTTAAAGCATCCTCTAATACAATTGTTATCACACTGTCTTTTTATTGGGTCATTTTTAGCTGCATCTATACATTCTTTAATTAATGTACACTCACATTGATAACTATCAGTGTTAAATATTCCATCAGATTGATTGATTTCGTATCCGTAATCGTAATTATTGGGATCTGTAATTTCTCTTGAAGAACCTGCTAAAGCTGTATCGCTGGGGATGGGGTCTACTAAGTAACCGTCAATTACTGATTCTATAGAACTGGTATTATCTAATACATCAGGCAAATTAAATACTGATTCTTTCATACCAGTTGAATATAGATTATAATTCTTTTGTACCACATTAAAATAATTATAATCATAGTTGCGCCAGGGATAAATATTATTTTCTTTCCAAGGTAGTCTTTTCACTAAATTATCTTTTGCAATATTTTGACACTTTGAGTCATTGTTACACTTACTATATTCATAGTCACATTTCTTAATAGCAGTGCTGATTTTACGTTTATCATCTTTTGAAATAACTGGTATTAAAGGGTCGGATTCTAAATGTTGTTCCAATAAATTTTGCATATCTTTTACAATTTTTTCTGAAGAACATGTTTTACCGGAATTAACCATATTAATATAATTAAATATTTTATAAACATCTAATTATGATTAATTTTTGAGTAATTTATTAAGCAAATAATAAACCAATATCAAAATCAGAATGACAAAACATCCATAATATTTATTTTTTTTGTTGTAAACTCCTAATTCTATATTATCCGGATAATTAGAAAATCCCTCTCTTACTATCTTTTCAAATGCTACAATTTCCTTTAGATCGGGCATAATATATCTTTTTTCAGAAGATTCTCCAGGAATGATTAAGTCAATGTATATATCTGATATACTTGCAATATTTTTTGTATTTTCACAGTAATTTTCATTGTTTACCCAATTACAATAGGGCGCGTTACATTGATTCATTTCAGTATATGCGATACAAGGCTCTCTTGTAACAGGTTTTTCAAGAGATTTACTTGTTGAAATATCATTCCATTTCTTCCAAACTTCTTCTGAGGTTGTTAACTCTAAATTTTCTTGGTCTTGTCTATTTATATAGGTAAATTTGTATTCCGAATTGATAGCAGTAATATCCTTATCAAAATGAACTTTTATCATAGCTAATATCTTATCGCCACTTGGGTCAACTCTTACTTCGTCATTTTGTTTGATTTTTTTTGGTTCATAAAAAACAAAAATCCAATCGCCAACCTTTGAATTTAAATCAGTATGTGTTTTTAAAATAACACTTTTAGTATAAATATTCCATCTATATGCACGTACTATTTTCGGTTTATAATGTCCTGGTATTTTAACTGTGCCATGAAGTGTAAAATATTCCCATTTAAAAGGGTTATCTTTGCCATTTTCGTCATCATAGATACAATGTGGATAAAATACCTCCTTTGGGCATGGTAAAATGCCACTGCCTCCTACACTGGAACCACCCATAACATCTAATAATTTATCAGGTGCTAAATTAAGTGTATCATTAAGAGATGACATAACAAGACCATTTCTACTAAAAAATCCAATAGATTCATTGTTAATATATAAGTATCTTGGTTTATAACATGTACCCAAAACTGGTATTTTATCATCTCTTTTTTCTGAATTTCCTGACGAATCTTTGTTAAAAGATGATGATGATGGTACCCATTCAAACCCCTTGTTTCTACACAACTGTTCGTCAACATATGGAGTAAAGCACCTACCATTTTTAATAAAATAGGATGAAGCACGTTCGCCAGTTAGGGAATACTGAGATTCAGGGTAATCTGTTCGGAATGAGGGATATGGTAATGGAAATTTATCATATTTTTTTTTAAATTTAATGCACTTGTGTCTTCATGTATTACATCGTCATATGTATATTCTTGGTATTCATCAAATCTAATTTTATAAGTATTATCGCCATTTTTTTTTACCACTACACCTGGATATTTTTGTTTACTACCCTTATATGATGCTAATACTCTGTCATTTACTTGAAGCTGTACTTCCCTGGAGTCATCTTTTTTTGAGGAATTAGATATTTTAGCTATTAAATTTCTTACAACAGCATTGTCAATATTACTTCCGCTAACCGCTTTTCTTGAACTTTGTTCTGGTATTTTAACGTTGGAAAGTTCATTTATTGTAGTAATTGCACCTGAAATAGAATTGCTTAATCCGTCCATAGTTGGTCTATTAGTTATCATTGGCTTTCCGGTACCCTCATTATTCCTATATATATTAAATTTTCTGATTGCTTTAGTTTTGTAATCATAATCGTAGTTATTGTAGGGATATATATCGCTCTTTTCAGTAATACGTTCCTGAAATAAAGGTATTAATTTATTTGTAGTATTCGATTTACTATCTTTAATTTTTTTTTCGATAAATTCGTTGGCTAAATCTCTATAATCTTTAGCTGACCAACATCTATCTGGAGTGGATTTATTTTCACTTCTTTTACATTCATGTGCAACATAATTAGCTAAATTTTTACGCATAGATTCGAATTTATTTTCATAATGTTCAATATCTTGTGGCATTTCTATCACTACTATATTTAAATATTATATCTTCAATAAAAAAAATTTTAATTTAATTTTAATTACTGGCCGGTTGACCCAAATCCGCCTTCACCTCGTTCGGTTTCATCAAGTTGATCAACTAAAGTAAAAGTAATTGGTTCAAGAGTACGTTCACAAATTTGAACCAGCCGTGTTCCCTTAGTAATAGTATAACTCTGCTGAGATAGGTCAGCTGCTTGATTACGAATAATATTAATCAAATCGTCATTTATAATATACCGCAATGCAACACAAATATTACCTCTATAATCTTTATCAATAATACCTGTACAATTGGCTTGAATAAGTGGTGTCTTATAGATACTGGAACGGCTAAATAAATAGTATGGTTGGGTTTGACCATTTTTTGAAACCATTCTACACTTAATTTTCAAATTAACCAATTTAGTTTCTCCCGGATTAAATGTAACATCCTCAGGAATAAATAGGTCAATTCCAGAATCTGCCTCATGATTTGGGCGGTTCATGTACAAATTTTTAACATTATCGTTATCGCATAGAATTTCAAGATTGGAAGAAGACATTTTGTAATTTGGAAATTACAGAATATTTTGTATCAAATTTATTCTTTATTAAAGAAAGTCATTGCATCTTCAATGGTTTTAAAAGTATAATCTACATATTTTTTTTTTGAATGTTTCTTGCTATCAGGATCAATAAGCACTGTTTTCCAATTATATAATTTTTTTGAACCTTTTAGATTTTCAGCTAAATCTTCAAAATAATACACTGTATCACTATCTTTAATTTCAAATTCATGCTGAGCTACGTGGTAAATATCTGGCGTAGGTTTAAATTCTTTCACATCGTATGCTGAAATAATATCTTCAAAAATATCTTTTAGATTTAATTTTTCTAAAACCTCATCAGCATGTTCCATATTTGCGTTTGTTAGTAGATATTTTGTTCCTTTATTTTCAGTTAACAATTGCCTTAATTTATTTTTCGGTTTAAAGGAATTATAAAAAATTTCTTCATTATCAGAATCTATGTAATCTTTGTTGGAGTATAAGGTAAGGTCAATATCAAATATATATTTTTTTGACATTCTTATATATATAAAGATAAAAATGATATTAAAATTAAATTATTTATATAATATATAATTATGTCAAATCAATCCGAAATTAATCATGAGAGTATAATTATTGAAAAAGAACCTATTTTAGAAGAAAATCCTAATAGATTCGTCTTATTTCCTATAAAATACGATAAATTATGGGAAGCTTATAAAAAGGCCGAGTCCAGTTTTTGGACAGCCGAAGAAATAGATTTTTCTAAAGACACCAATGATTGGGATAAACTTACTGATAATGAACAATATTTCATTAAAAATATTATTGCGTTTTTTGCTGGCTCAGATGGAATTGTTCTTGAAAATTTAGTTGGTAATTTTTGTAATGAAATTCAAATTCCAGAAGCGCGTTGTTTTTATGGATTTCAAATAGCCATTGAAAACATTCATTCAGAAGTATATTCGTTGCTTATCGACAAATATGTAAAAGATGTTAAAGAAAAAGATACATTGTTCAATGCAATTGAAGAGATTCCTTGTGTAAAACGTAAAGCAGAATGGGCAATTAAATGGATGTCCAAAGATAGAGCCTCTTTTGCAAAACGTGTTGTTGCGTTTGCAGTTGTGGAAGGTATATTCTTTTCGGGTTCATTTTGTGCAATTTTCTGGCTCAAAAAGAGAGGATTGATGCCGGGATTAACCTTTAGCAATGAATTAATCAGCAGAGACGAAGGTATGCACACTGATTTTGCAGTACTAATTTACAGTATGCTTAATAATAAACTTGATAGTGAAGAAATTTATAAAATAGTTACTGAAGCAGTAGAAATTGAAAAGAACTTTATTAATGACTCAATTCCATGCGCGATGATTGGAATGAATTCTGACTTGATGTCTCAATACATTGAGTATGTTGCAGACCGCCTTATTGTTCAACTTGGATATGCTAAATATTACAATAGCGAGAATCCATTTGATTTTATGCAGC
>MDSZ01105184.1_pt1 | contig 11744 bp, 9 predicted proteins | sample 811201 | NCBI WGS metagenome assembly MDSZ01 (sample SAMN05326647, study PRJNA326480) | marine metagenome | isolation source: seawater | place: Indian Ocean: North | collected 2010 | reverse complement strand
CTTGTTTGTAACTTTTCATATTTCAGTTTTTTCCCAAATACTAATTCAATTATTCTATGATCTAATAGTGGGCACCTTACTTCTAAACTTTTTGACATACTGCCTCTATCAACTTTATGTAAAATATCATCCATTAAATAAGCGTTCATATCTATGTATCTAAAATAATCAATTTCATCTTCAAACAACTTATCCTCATTCCAGGGATTAAATTCATTGAAAATATTATTTTCATAATTAATGATGATCTCTTGATTATTAGTTTGTGAAACTATATTGAAGTATAGTTCATTTAATTTGTTATTTCCTTTTTGTTTTGATATTGATTTTAGTTTATTAAACTTTTTTATAAATTCTGACTCACCACTTAAAGTTGGTAAAAGTTTTGAAAAAGAAAATAAGTTAGACAATTTACTTATTCTTTTTGCATAATAGTATCTAGGATAACCCCCAAAAAGTTCATCACCTCCATCTCCTGACAGACATACTTTTACTTGCTCAGCTGCATATTTTGAGTTTACCATTGTTGGAATTTGTGATGAGTCTGCAAATGGTTCATCATAAAAGTAACTCAAATAATTAAGATTTGTAATAAGTTCATGATCTGTAAGATAATTTTGATTGTGATCTGTATTTAAAATTGATGATGCTTTGAATGCATATTTTGACTCATCATACTTGTCATAGAAAGAACCTAGTGAAAAAGTTTTTAAATCATCTTTATTTTCTCTAGCTTTCATCGTAATTAGAGTACTATCTATACCGCCGGATAAAAATGTACCTAATGGTGCATCAGAAATCATTCTTATTTTTACTGAGTCATTTATCAAATTATCAAGTTCATCGAGATCTAAATATGAGTCTTGATCTTGATTTTGATTAAAATTCCAGTATTTATTTTTTACGATTTCACCATTTTTGGAAATCTTTAAATATGTTGCCTGTTCTAACTTATGAACATTATTATAAATACTTAAAGGTGTTGGTATATAACCTAATTGGGAAAATAAATGTATTGATTTTTTTGATTTGACAAATGAAAAGCTTGGGATTTTATATAGACTTTTCAATTCAGAGGCAAATCCTAAAATTTTGTTTTGAAATGAATAGTATAATGGTTTCTTGCCAATCCTATCTCTTGCAATATAAAGACACTTTTTTTCGATATCAAAATAAGCTATTGCAAACATACCATTAAAAATTCTCAATGCCTTTTCAAAACTGTATTTATTTATTAGTTCTAGTATAACTTCGGTATCAGTCTCAGATTGAAAAGTTACGTTACTTAAATGATTTCTCCTTATTTCTTTAAAATTATAAACTTCTCCATTAAACACGATCATACCTTTCCTATTTTTAGCAAACATCGGTTGCATACCCTTCAAGGATAAATCCTGTATTGATAATCTTCTAAAACCAAAACATAAATTCTTAATAATTTCTGAACCTTCACCATCTGGCCCCCTGTGTTTTAGTTCATCTGTCATACTTTTTAAAATACTTGAATATTTCTTTGGGTCGATAATATTACCTAAGTCCCAAAATCCACTTATTCCACACATTAAATAAATTTCTCTAATTTGAGCATAAATTCTTTTTCGCTGTGGTAAGTTTTTAAATATTTTTGACAATTAACAGACATTTTATTGTAATCAGTAGAATGTTTTGAGGGTTTGTTTATGAAATTTTTAAAATTTTCAATATCACCATCAAAAAAATACCCTAAATTATGTTGCTTAATTATATTATTCGGATCCACATTCAATGATAAGACAGGAATACCAAAACTAAAGGCATCTAAAAATGTATTTGGAAAACCTTCAAAATGAGATGTGTTAATCAAAAATTTACTTTTAGATAAGTAATTATCTATTGTACTCCTTGATGCATGTTTAAAGAGTCTTATGTTCCGATTATTGAAAACATCAAAATTATTAAAATTTGTGCTAATAGCGTTTGTAAATATATTAATTTTGAGCTCTTTGTTTGTTATTGAGTCAAAAAGGATTTCGACGTTCTTTACCTTGTCAAATTTTCCTATCCAAATGAAGTCATATTCATAATCTTTTTTTTCATTCGTTTTAAAAGGGCAAAATAATTGTAAAATTTTTTTATTATTTAAAAACTTTTCTATTCTATCTTTTTGATATTCATTTTGAACAATAATATTTTCAACTTTGTTTAAGAGTAAAGTATGGTGTCTGTAATATGAATTATATTCATCTAATTTTAAATTTTTAACTAAATTTAAACTTTCATCAGAAAAATTTGAGTCACTAGTTGAAAAAAGAATAATTTTATTAAATTTCTTTTTAGCAATTAAAAAAAGAGAATAATTATAGGAACTTACACCAAATAGACAGAGTATATCCTTATTAATTTTTTTAAAAACTTTATTCCATGTGAATAAAATCTTAACAAACCATATTGAGATACCAATAATTCGCGTAAATTTTTTAAAGTATTTGAAGAATTTAAGAAAATGAGTATATTGATATTTTTTATAATTAATTCCTAACAATTTTAATAAACCTATTACAGTATCAAAAAATAGTTGGCGAATTTCAAAATATAACCTTACAAGTTTAATTTTTTTTATACTAAAAATTATATTTGATTTTATAACGTTAATTTTACCTTTTTTACTAATTTTAATATCATTAATATCCTTGTCCACTATCACGTTAATATCTTCGAATAAATTAGAATTAGATAATGTGCAAACAATTTTATGTGTTCTAAATTCCGCACCCCCATAAGGCGATGTATCAAAATTATCAAATAGTTGAGTACCATATGGACAGACAAGAGTAATACTTCTCTTATTCATTTTATTTTGTATTTCCTGATTGGAATTTTGAAATAAAAAATATTTCATTATTTTTCTTAAGTTCATTTATTTTAATCTTATATAACTTATTTTTATTAAATTCATGTTCGTAATTATCTAAAATTTTGATTATTTTTAATGACCATTTCTTTATATCAAAACTATTAATTTGAAAATTCTTAAACCCGTTTGGTATACCGCAATTTTTGGATACTAATGGAATACAATTATTATTTAAAGACTCAAAAAATATATTTGGGGAAGAGTCAAATTTTGATGGTATCAAAGCAATTTTTGTTTGTTTTAAAAGAGTGTCTAATTTCTTTTTAGTGAGATAATTTTTTTGAATAATATTTTTAGATCTGAAAATTTGTTTCTGATTATTACCTACAATCAATATTTTCAAATTTTCACTTAAAATATTTAATAAATTTAAAAAAAAATTAGCATTTTTTTCTTCTCTTTCAAAATTTGAACATGAAAAAATTAGATCATATTTTTTTCTATTAACACTGAAATCTACTTGATTTGTATAAGAAAACGTAGATGTCCAGATAATATCAACATTTTTTTCGCATTTGTAATTTTTGTTAACAACTTTCTTTGAAATATTACTATTTACAAATATCTTATTAGAATTTTTAAAAACATAATTTTCGTATACTGATCTATAAATAACCTTCTTTGATAAAATATTTAAGTTTTTATGTGATGTGAAATCAGATACCATAAAACCCGAACAAAGAAATATAAGCTTTGTTTGATTATTAGATATTTTTTTTGCTAAATGAATTGCTCTGTAATTTTTGAATAAAATATAACTATAATTTTTTTTTTCTATTTTAAAAAAAATTCTTGACTTCAAATAATCAACATAAAATTTCAATTTTTCGAGAATATTAAATAAATAATAGCTTTTATAAAAAAAATTTTTAAAAAAAGTAGATGAATTTTTTTTAAGATTATTATCAATAATCATATTATCAACATCAAATTTATTTATTTTCAGTAAATTTGATATTAAGTTCAAATTATTCGATGCACCTCCATAATTTTTTTTATCAAAATTAATAATTAGAATTTTTTTCATTTTTGTTTTAAAATTACATATATTGGATGAAATTCGAAAATATACAAAAATAATTGATAATGATACTAAAAATATATTTTCAAAAATTATACCCAAAGACAATCTTTATAATAAAAGATTAAAAAATATTGATTTAGCTCATTACAAAATTACTTTTTTTAAAAATAACGATTTGGCTGGTATTGTTTTTATAAGATATATTTTTTTTATTCCAAATATTACTTGGATTACATCAAAAAAATACTTGAGACAAGGTATTGCAAAAAAACTAATTGAAAATGCAAAAATTGATAACTTTTTTTTTACTGCGTATTGTAGAAATAAGTCTTCTAAGAATTTAGCTTTAAAATGCAACCTTTATAAAATTTTTAATAACTTCTTTATTTGGATAAAATTTTGAAAAAAAAATATATAGCAATTAGATGTGATCTTGATTTTGGAATTGATCTAAAGAAAGGAGTTCCAAACTTAATTAGAATACTTAATCGATATAAACTTAATATTACTTTTTATGTAACAATGGGTCCAGATAGCTTTTGGAAGTCAGGTAAAAGAGTCAAAAAAAAAGGCTACATAAAAAGATTGATGAATTTAAATCCTATTAAAATGTTAACAAATTTTGATTTAGATTATTTAATTAAAACTTTTTTCTTAAATAAAAATGTTGGTGAAGATTATTCTCATATTCTAAATGAAATTATTCAAAACAATCATGAGCTTGGTGTTCACGGGTATGATCATTACAAGTGGGCAGAAAACATATTTTCAAATTCATTTGACTATCAAGAACAGAGTCTTGATTTTAAAAAGGCAATTTTATCTTTTAAAAATATTACTAATCAAATGCCATCCGCTTGGGCCTCTCCAAATTGGAGATGCGATGCTAATACTCTAAAAAATATTGATAAATACAATTTTAAATATTCATCTGATTGCAGAGGAGATTTGCCATTTTTTCCAAAAATAAAAGGAAAAAAATTTAATACCTTACAAATTCCAATAAATTTACCCTGTCTACATGAAATTCGAAATTATATTGACAAAGATGATGATGAATTAATTCGCAAAGAGTTTTTGAAGCAAATTTCTGAAGATATAAATGTTTGGTGCATTCATGGATATTACGAGGGAATATTAAAGAAAGACTTATTTCAAAAAATTATTTCTGATTTAAAGAGTCTTGATTACGAAATCATAACAATGATTGATCTGTACGAAAATATAAAAAACTTCAATTGGGGGGAGTCTTTTATGAAGATAGAAAAGCTACCAGGTGGGAGAGGAGGTATTTCATATAAAGGATGATAAATTTTTTTTGTACATCAATTTTTGAAACTTAATTCCAATATTTTTAATTTCATTTCTTAAAAATAAAAGTGAGATATAATATTGCCAGTGTAAAGGATAACTGTACCTAGGTTGAGACCACTCAGATAATGATACAATAGAAGATGCACCAAAATTTGATAAGAATATTATAATAAAAAAAATATTGTAATTTGATATTTGTCTCGTTGTTTTAAAACTATTAAACGATCGATATAACACAACTAAAAAAGTTATGTAAAATAAAAAAACCATAATGTAGTTATTGAGGAATTTATAACCTAACTTAGATATAATTTTGATATAGTACCAATAAACATTTTTTTCATAAATAATTGTATAATCAGTGAAATTTTTTTCATCTCTATTGAGTACTTTTTCTCTATCGTCTGAAATACCTTCAATTATCTTATTTTGGATTACACTTTCTTGTAATTTCTTTTCCCCATAAACAATTTTAAAGGAATTGAATTGATCAATACTATAATCAACCATTTCAAAGTACATTTCATTCATCTGAGAATTATTTTCATGAACTTTATCAATAAATAAATTTCTTATCCTATGATTTAAGTCCGAAAAAAAATCAATTATATATAAATTTGAACCATAATATGCGATCATCATAGTGTAATAATGTTTAAAATATAAAAGAGGTTCTCGTTTAATTGTATCTAAGTTTATTTTTAACAACCATATTCTTGCTTCATTTATATTATTTGTATTATTTTTTATTTTTGTTTCAGCAAAATAGTTGTGGCCAAATAAATACAACGGCATTAATTTAAATACATTCCATGAATTATATAGCGTATTATAATTTTCAGTTCCAACCCTTTCTAAATTAAAAATTTTAACATCATCAATAGCTTCATTTATAAAAATTGGATATTCATCAGAATTTTCCCAAAATAAATTATTTACAAGTGTAAGCTCTCTGGCATCTGCTGTACTTAGATTAAATCCCCCGTAGGTTTTATAGTTATAGGTACACAAACTCATTAAGCTAAAAAAGAAGGGCAAAATAAAAAATAATATTGAGATTTTTTTATCTAACTTAATAAAAAATATTATTATTAAAAAAAGGTAAATAACTATCATAAAATATCCAGCCGGCTTAATAAAAACTACAAAAGCAAAGAAAAAAGACGTAAATAGCATGTTTGTTTTTTTTAATTTAAATAAAGTAAATCCCATTAAGGTAAAACTTAAAATCAATAAACTTGTATATAGACTCTCAGATAAAAGTGAAAAATCATGATTTATCACTACAGGAGAGTTTATATAGAGAGTAATTAGAAATATTACAAACATGGATAAAAGTTTTTTTCCTAAATAAGTACCGATAAAAAATGATAAAAATAAACCAGACAATACAGTAATTGTACTTTGAACAAAAAAAAGAAAAGACAAAGATGTTTTTAATTTAAGGCATAAATATATAAATATTGGAAAAAAAGGTGATCTTGTATCGAATTGAGGTAATTCAGATTTAAGCATTTTATCTGCTTCCCAAAAATAAGAGTATGAATCAGGCTGGATACTGAAAAGAGGATATTCTATTAAAATAATTAACCTTAAGACGATTGAGATTAATAAATAAAATGATAAAGAGATAAAAAATAAATTGTTAAAATTTAATTTTGACATTTATAACTAACTTATACATATTCTTTTGTATTATGCAAAAAAATATGAGATCTACTAAATTTTGGAAAGTTGAGCACGATTTCCAAACTGATGAATTAAATAAGTTTAAATTTTTGTACCATGAATGGATTCTCCCCCATACATATGAGTCATTAGCTAAAGATAAAGAAGTTTTAGATTGTGGAAGTGGACCAGGCATCCAAACTAGATTATACGCAAAACATGCCAAACATGTCTATTCGGTAGATTTGGAAGCAGTCGAAACTACAAAAGAAAAAACAGACGACATTAGTGAGAAAGTTACGTATATCAGAGATGATATTTCAAAAATGAATTTAAATAAACAGTTTGATGTTGTAAATTGTGTTGGTACTATTCATCATACTGACAATCCAGAGATAACATTTATAAATTTGTCAAAACATACAAAAAAAGGTGGAATTCTATTGATGTGGGTTTATGGCAAAGAAGGAAACTTTATGATGAATACTTTTATTGAACCCTTTAGAAAAAAGTTTTTAAATCAATCAAGTCATAACACAATTTGGTCAATTTCATGTTTATTAAATTGTTTGATTTTTCCTATAGTGAACACATTGTACAGGTTACCACTATATTTTTTACCTTATTATGAATATTTCAAAAATTATAGAAAAATGAGCTTTAAAAGAAATGCACTTAACATTTATGATAAATTAAATGCACCACAGCAATATTTTATTTCTGAAAAGGATTTACATAGGTGGTATAGTGAGAATGGTTTTCAAATAATATCTTGTACCCAATATATGGGAGTTTCTTGGAGAGTTTCAGGTAGAAAATTATAAAGTCAAATCAATAAAATGTGTGGAATTAATGGTGTTATCTCTTTTAAGCACCAATTAGACAAATCCTCTTTAGGGGATATGTCAAGAATGACAATTCACAGGGGACCCGACTCTTCAAATGAAATAATATTAAATAATAATATTTATTTACAACATAATAGGTTGGCAATAATAGATCTCAATAAGAGATCCGAGCAGCCTTTTTTTAGTCAAGATAAAGACTATTGTATTGTTTTTAATGGTGAAATTTATAACTTCATTGAATTACGTAAAGATCTTTTAGAATTAGGTTATAGCTTTAGAACCTCCTCAGATACCGAAGTCTTATTATACCTATTTATACATTTTGGACACGAGATACTTGATAAAATTAAGGGGTTTTATTCCTTTGTCATAATAGATTTAAAAAAAAAACAAGGTTATCTTTTTAGAGATAAATCTGGTATCAAGCCATTATTCTTTTATCATCATAATGATTATTTTATTTTTTCATCTGAATTAAAATCAATTCTTTCAAATAAATTTATTAATAAAGAAATTGATTATCAAGCTATAAAAAACTATTTTTCATTAGGATATATTCCTTCACCAAGGACACCTTTTACACAAATACGTCAAGTTGAACCTGGTGAAATAATAATTTTAAATTTATCGAATAATAGTAAGAAACATTTAAAAAAATCTTATAATAAAATTATTGAAAATAAAAATTTCGATCAAGAATATATAAAATCAACAATCTCTAATTCTATAATTTCATCAACTGTATCAGATGTAGATATAGGACTTCTATTATCCTCTGGATTAGACTCAAATATACTATTATACGAATTGCTAGAAAATGGAATCAATGTAAATCCTATTTCTATTGGATTTAAATCATATGAAGAATTTGATGAAACTAAAACAATTAAAAAAATTTATGATTTCTATGGTTTAAAAGAAAATATCATTGAAATCTCAGATTTTGACTTCCCAAGTTTATTAAATAAAACTGTATATCATCAAGATTATCTTAATTCTAATTTAGCTAACATGGCTGTTTATTCAATTTTTGAAAAGGCTAAATTATATAATAAAGTTTTCCTTACAGGTTCTGGTTTAGACGAACTTTATGGGGGTTATATGACTTACAAAGCATCTTATTTAAATGGTATCTTAAAACGTTTCAAAATACCCATAAACAAAATATTTAATTCAAAACTTCTACAAAAAATATTTGGTAATCCCGGTAAATACTCATACGGCTATCTAATCTATAAATTTTTAGAAGGTAGTAAGTACGACTCTGTTAAATCTCATATAATGTGGAGAAGCTTTTGGGATGATCAAGAAATTGATCTTCTTCTCAAAGATAATAATGAACTAATACAAACATTTGATGATTTGAATAGTAATAATGAAATGGAACTTGAGCATTATAATTACCTAATGAGTTTAGATTATAAATTCTTTCTTAATGATAATGCAAATCAAATGATTGACTCTTTGAGTATGGCTCATTCAGTTGAGTCAAGACCTTCTTTCTTATCTGATGAAATAATTTCTATGGCTTTTTCAACAAACTACAAAAATAAATTTGATTTAAGAAATAATAAAAAAATACTTCGAAAAATTTATAAAGATAAAATTCCCCAATTTGTATTAAACAACTCCAAAAAGGGCTTAGTATTGCCACTTCAAGATATATTAAAAAATCAACTTAAAAATGAAACACTCTCTTTATTAGAGTCTAAATCGCTAAAAAAAATGAATATTAAAATACCAACTTCTAAAATTAATAATTTTTTAAATGGAAAAAATGATATTGATGTCTACAAAGTTTATAATCTTTTAACTCTTTCAAAATGGTGTGATTACTTTTTAGAATAAATCTAAGCCTACAAAAATTTTACCAGATATTATTAGACTTTTAATTGTTTGATTTCTAAGTTTTAGAATTTCAATTGAACTATCCATAGTACAAACTATAAATGAGTCATCAAATATCTTCACAATTCTTCCAGCTATTCCTTTAATTGACTCTTTTTGGTACTCTCTGCACTTGTCAATAATTAATTTTTTATTTGTTTTTTCTGTGAAAGTAAATGCACCAGGATATGGTTCATTTAAAGCTCTAACGAAATTATAAATATCTTTAGATTTATTACTCCAATCTATTTTACCATCTTTTGGTTTCCTTTTTGTCCAAATTATATTTTTTGTAGAATTTTTTTGACTTTTAAAAACAAATATTTTTTTGTTTTTAAAATTTCTAATTAATTTGATGATTTGTTTTAAAAATATTAAGTTACATTTATCACTTATAGTAGTAGCGTTATCACTATTTAAAATCTTATACTTTTCTTTTAAATAGATTTTCCCATCATCAATATCTTCAGTCATTTTTAAAATATTACACTCCCCTGATTTTTCACCATTAATAATTTGCCATGGAATTATAGAAGTACCCCTATATTTAGGTAATTTGCCAGCATGACAGTTAAAACATCCTGATTTTGGTGTTTTTAATAAGCTTTTTGATATTATTTGGTTTATACCAACAAATATAAAAATATAGTTGTCATTCAGTGTTGTTTTTTTTTTAATTTCTTTATGATCTTTTTTTATATCTTTTTGACTAAAAATATTATCAATAAATATTTTATTTTTTTTTAAACCTTTTAAAACAAATTCTCCTCTAGCGCCATTTATAAATAAAGCTACTTTTCTTTGCATAATATATATTCTGTATTTATGTATAAGTAATTTTTTTTATTTCTAAAATAGACTTTATTATTTGTTTTAATTCCAAGTGATAACCCCTGTGTCAAAGAAAAAAGAAAGAGTATTATAAGACTTATAAATAAAGTAGAATTTTCTAAATAAATCGTATTACTTTTGATGATATTGAGAATAGCTTTAATTATAATTAAGATTAATCCCGCAAGGCTAATTAGTGAAATTACAAAATAACTTTTATATAAATTATTTTTAAAATATATCTTCATTAGCGATGAAAATACTTTAGAAATGTATCTTATCCCAATAAAAGAATTACCTTTTTCTCTTTTGAAAAAATCTGCTTTAGTTTCCATATATCTTAATCCCTTTAAATGGCCATCTAATAACGCCTGTTGTGGAGGATTATATAATCCGGGCATTTCAAAGGTATCTAAAAAAACTTTATTAAAACACATCATACCAGTTTGAGAGTCAGTTATTTTGTAGTTTGTTAAAAAGTTCATTAACATCGTAAAAAATTTATTTCCAAAATATCTGTATAAGGGCATTTTGTAATGTATTTTTCCTTTAAATCTTGATGCATAAACTATATCGGCTTGGTCATTTTTAAAAATATTTATAACTTCTTTGATATCATCGATGTTATGCTGTAAATCAGCATCAAATTTTATAAGACAATCACAGTCTACGTAATGAGCAACTTCTAAACCAATTCTAGTGGCGCTACCTAAACCAAAATTTTTATTTGTTTTATAGTAATAGTCAAAATTTTGATTGATAGCCAAATCATGAGTTTTATCGTTTGAACCATCGTTAACACAAATTATCACTAAGTTTATTTCTGGATTAGACTTTTTAAAGTTATCTATACAGTTAAATAATTTTTGAATGTTGTCTTCTTCATTAAACAAAGGAATAAAAAGACCAACTTTCATTAAACAAAAAACTTTTTAATAGTATTGATTACAAACATTGTTTGAGATTTAGTTTGTTTTGAAGAAATTGGTAATGTGGCAATTTTTGATGAAATTTCTTCAGTATTTTTTAGAGAAACATTCATATACTTAAATGCTCCTTGCTTATGAACAGGGGGATCGAAGTGAACTGAGGCTCCAATATTTTTAGAATTAAGATAAATGATTAAATCATTTCTAATTTTATTATTTTTCAAAAATATTGGGAACATTTGAAGGCTATTTTGATTGACTGCAAGTTTAATAGGAAAAAAAATGTATTCTTGTGGTAAATATTTATAATACAAATTTGCTACTAACTGCCTTTTCTTTTTAAATGAATG
>MDSZ01170930.1_pt1 | contig 11745 bp, 10 predicted proteins | sample 811201 | NCBI WGS metagenome assembly MDSZ01 (sample SAMN05326647, study PRJNA326480) | marine metagenome | isolation source: seawater | place: Indian Ocean: North | collected 2010 | reverse complement strand
TATTAATTTCAAAATTACTATTTAAATCCTCTTGTTTGAAATTTTTATAAGTTTTATTTGCGTCAATTAAATTAGTTATAATGTCTATAGCAATTGAGTGTGAGAGAATATTATTTATATTATTATTTAAGCCAGAAATTGCTGGTACCATTCTAATTATTGCCAAAGAAAGAAAAGTTATCATTGGTATAATTTCGTTAAATGAATAATTTATTTCTAAAAAAAAATATATAGTTAAACAAAGACCTATTACTGCAATCAGCTCCAACATAAGTCTTGGAATCACTACAAATATAGATTGCTTAAAGCTTACATCAAATACAGATTCGTGAGTTTTAGCAACTTTTTTAAAAAAATGTTCTTCTAAAAATCTTACTTTTATAAATTTTAATCCAGAAAATGTTTCATATAAATTTTTAAATAACCTCGTTGAATAATAGGTTTGCTCTTGCCCTAACTTAATAAGTTTCTTTTTTAACAATAAAATTATTAAATAGGAAATAACAAAAAGTATTAGAGAAACCCCAAGGGTTACTTTCCAATTTATTGCTATAATGCCTATTAGTAAAAATAAAATCAAGAGTGCTTCTTTTAAAACATTTATGTAAGAAAATATTATTCCTGTAAATCTAGATGTTTCTTCTCTTATATCATTAACAATTTGTGACATTTTTTTACTAAGAAAAAAAATGTAACTACTGTTTAAGTATTTAAATAAAACTGCTTTAGATACATACAAGTTAATCTTAACTCTTGTCTTATTAAAAAATACAGTAAAAACAAATATAAGAAGATTCTTTATTGAAAAAACAATTGTAATTAATACCAAAAATAGCATTATTTTAGAGCTGTCATCTAATTTAATAATATTATTGGTTAAATCTGTATTAGGTAAGCTTAATAAAAATTTATCAATATCTGATAAAAATAAAACAAAACTCGCCAGGAAACTAATGCCCACTAATTCTAAAAACGAAATTAACAAAGTGAATATTGATAATAAACTTAATTGCAGTAATAAATGTTTATTTAATATTGAAAAGATTTTTTTTATACTAGTAAAGCTCATTTTATTAATCAAAATATTTCATTATAATTTTTTTTATAAACCTAATTTGTGCTACCTTTAAGTCATAAAATATTGGTAAAGAAAATGATTGGGAGAAATATATTTTTGCTCCAGGAAATAATTTTTTTTTGATTTTTTTTTTGTAAAATTTAAATTCATAGATAGGAATATAATGCTGCTGAACGTAAATTTTATTTTTTAACATATATTTGAAAAAGTGATATTTATTATTTCTTTTAACTAATCGAGCAATTAAAAGGTGAAAAGATGAATTATTAGCTGGTTTATCAACTTCTATGTTTTGATTATTTTTGAATATTTTAAAATAAAAATTTGAAATTTTTTTTCTTTTGTTAATTATTTTATTTAAATTTTTTAATTGAGATAAAGCAACTGAACAATTTATATCACTTAAACGATAATTTAATCCTGGTTTAAATACATCATAAAGCCAATGATTTTTACTTCGTATTATTCCATGTGATCGAAATGCATCTAAATTCTTTTTAAATTTCTTATTATTAGTAGTTACCAACCCACCTTCGCCACTAGTAATACTTTTCAATGGGTGCAAAGAGAAGGTTGAAATATCTGCATGTTTACCATTACCTACATTATAAACTTTATTATTAAAAAAATATTTTGATCCAAGTGCGTGGCAAGCATCTTCTATAAAAATACAATTATATTTTTTTTTTAAATAATAGAATTTATCAACATTTTTAGGATCACCCCCGAGATACATTGTGAAAAAAGCTTTTAATTTTTTTATTCTATTTGATTTTATACAGTCTTCTAAACTGGCTGGTGTTATTTGACCAGTTTTGGGATCTACATCTGCATAGAAAATTTTTGCACCTATTTGTTCTAATATATTGCTTGCACATACAAAATTTATAATCGGTAGGATGAACACATCTCCTTTTTTTGTATCTATAGCACTTAATGCTAAATGAATTGCTGCTGTTCCACTAGAGCAGACCGATGCATACTTTGAACCTAGTTTATTATTTATTGATCTTTCAAATAATTCAACATATGGACCAGAAGATATTAAATTTCCACTTAATGCTTTTAAAATTTCTTTTTTGTCTCTATTAAAGATTTTTTGTCTTCCATATGGTATAATCATTTTTATATTAATTGTTAAATTAAAGATAAAATCTATCTTTTAATTTTTTATATTTAAGCTTATAAATGACTTATTAAATTATTCAAAGAATATAATTAAATTTCAAAATATTAGAATGTCAATTTTTAAATATTATAATTTAGCCAAAATTGAACTTTTTTTTCTTTGCAGAAGTATTACTGGAATTGGAACCTATAAAACACTTAAAATAATTAAAAAAAAATTTCCAAAACTTAAAATCATATTAGTAAAATCTGGAACTAAAGTTTTTGATTGGAAAATACCTGCAGAATGGAAAATTAAAAGTGCCTTTGTCTTAGATAAGGATGAGAAAAAAATTATTGATTTTAAGAGAAATAATTTACACCTAGTTAATTATTCAATGCCAATAAATAAAATACTTAGTAAAAAAGAATTTTTAAAAAAAGTATATTCACTTCCAAATCAACCTACTGCTATACCATATATAACATCTTACTATAAAAAAGATTGGGGTTTTTGTATTAATCATATTCAAAAAAAAGAAATAAATAAATCTTATAAAAATAAAGATAAATTTAAAATTGTTATAAATTCATCATTTAAAAAAAATGGAAATTTAAGATATGGTGAATTATTAATTAAAGGAAAATCAGAACAAGAAATATTAATATCTACATATATTTGTCATCCTTCTATGGCAAATAATGAGTTGTCAGGATCAATAGTTTCAATGATGTTAATTGATTACTTTAGAAAAAATAAACCAAAAAAATCTATTAGATTTATATTTGTTCCTGAAACTATTGGTGCAATTTCTTTTATTAGTAAAAACTTTGATAAAATTAAAAAAAACGTTGTAGGTGGATATAATCTTTCTTGTATTGGTGATGAGAGAAATTACAATTGTATTTTATCAAAATATGGTAATTCACTTTCAGATCTTTCTTTATTAGAGGCTTACACTAAATTAAAAATTAAATACAAAAAATTTAAATTTTTATTTAGAGGTTCTGATGAAAGGCAATATAACTCTCCAGGAATTGACTTGGGAATAAGCACAATATCAAGAACAAGATTTGGTGATTTTAAAGAATATCACACATCTTTAGATGATTTTAACCTTGTCACGAAAAAAGGAATTTATGGAGGATTTAAGGTTGCTAGAGAAGCAATTAAAAATCTATCCAATAAAATAATACCAATCACAACTATTAAGTGTGAACCATTTATGACCAAAAGAAATTTGTACGATACTTTATCTATAAAAAAACCAAACTACGAAATTAAAGATATTATGAATTTTATTCAATACGCTGATGGTAAAAATGATTTGAATCAAATAACAGAGATTACCGGATTGTCTTTAAATAAATCAAAAAAAATATTAAATATTTTGATAAATAATAAAATTATCAAAGTTTAGGTTAAATCCTTTTGTATAAATCATTATAAAAACTATCTTTATCAATTTTATTAGTTTTTAATTTTTTAAGTAATTCTTTATTAAAGAAACTTAAATTTTTATTTTGATATCTGCTTTTAAGTATTTTTTTTGTAAAAATTTTACTATCTATAATATGATTTTCAGGTATAGACTTTTCTAAAATATATAAAATTTTTTTTGCCCTATTTGTCTTGTAAGTACTTATTTTTTTTGGGAATTTATGAATTTTGTTGATTATTTTAAAATATTCTTTTTTATTATTTACCTCTAAAGAAATTCCTAACTTTGAATATGGCGAGTCACTACAACATAATGTATGTTTGCCTTCACTTGCAAATTCAAGCCCAATTGTGCCTTTCATTGTAATTACAAAATCGCAAAATTGAATTAAATTTTTTGTATCTAAGTTTTTTGGAGAGATTTTTATTAAGTTTTTTTTCTGTTTTATAGTTTTTTTATATAATCCCTCCACAATACCCTGCTCCCCATATCTTTCTGCAGCTGGATGGGGTCGTATTATCCATAAAATGTTTTTTTTACTATTTTTTTCTAAAAATAATAAAGTTTCTTTTACCTGCTCGTAATAATCCTTAAAAATAATATTTTTACCTTGTCCATGAGGTGCATCAGAAAATGAGTGGCAAGCTAAAACAACAATTTTATTGATTTCATTATCTTTTTCGATATTAAAATGTTTTAAAAGTTTTTTCCTAGAATATAAGTTTTTTTTTTTGTTAGCACTAAATAGATCAGCTTTACCAGTATATGCCAATCTTATTTTTCCTTGGTAACGATCTATTAAAAATTTATTAAGTTTTTTCTCAGATATTTTTAAATCTTTTATACAATTTTTTTTTTTATATAAAAAACGGTAGTAAAAATTATATGGTCCAAATTTAACTTTATATTTATTATAATCAAAAAAGAAATGGTCATTCTTTAAATCTGTGCAAGGCTCAATTACCCTAGCATTTAGCGAGTTTCCAAGTCTCAAAGCAATTGCGCCATTACTAGCATATACATCTTGATTAATTATTATTGTTCTAACTTTGTAATTTTTGATTATTTGTTTTATGAAATACACTTTATGAAGAGTGCTTGCTAAAATTTTAATAAAATTAATATCGACTTTAGGATTTAAATAGCGATTATTATATCGAATATACGTATCATAAATTATGTCACCAATATCTATATTGCAAAATTTAAAATTATTTATAAACCAGTCCATTCCTTTTAAATTAATTTTAAAAAAGATTAATATACTTTGATATACTACATTTAAATAAATCAAGATATTTCTCAGATCAAAAGAGCTCGAAATAATTTTATTATATCCAAAACTTTTATAAAAACTTTTAATCAATTTATTATTTGGATCGTTAATTAAGGTAATAATATTGTGTTTATATTTCTTATTTAATACAGAAGAATAAATTGAAGCTATAAAAGCTGGGTAAAAACTTCCTCTATCTATGAGGAGTGTTGAGTAATTTTTCTTTGATGCCTTTTGAATTATTTTTCTATTATTTTTTATAAAATAAATAAGATTATTGAACATTTTATTTAAAAAATTTAAATTAAAGGATTCTTATACTGAGCAATAAGTGATACTAATTTTTTTACAGTTAAAAAATCTTTGTTATTTGAACTATTATATTCGAATCCAATTTTTACTTTTTTTATTTTTTTCTTTTCATATTCTTTTATTACTTTTGCTTGAGAGCGATCAACTATAGAATAACAGTTTCCAAGGTCGTATGTGTTTAAACTTTCCATTTTAGATACTAATTCTTCATAAATTTTTTCTCCAGGGCGTATACCTATTATTTTATAAGTAAATTTAGGATTAATTGCTTTTATCAAATCAAAAATTTTGTAACTTGGTAGTTTTGGTACAAATATTTCTCCTCCGATATTTTTTTTTAAAGACCAAAGAACAAAATTAACAGCTTCATCTAAAGAAATATTGAATCTAGTCATTGACTCATGTGTAATTGGATACTTTTCATTTTTTTTAAGATTTAAAAATAGTGGAACTACTGAACCTCTACTTCCAAAAACATTCCCATACCTGACAACAGAAATTTTAATTTTTCTTTTTCCAACAATGCTATTAGATGAAACAAAAAGCTTATCTGCAGCTAGCTTGGTAGCTCCATATAAATTGACTGGAGATACAGCCTTATCAGTAGAAAGTGCTATTAAATTCCCAACTCTTTTATCAAGTGCAGCGTCTATCAAATTTTGTGCACCTAATACGTTTGTTTTAATAAATTCAAATGGATTATATTCTGAAATTGGCACATGTTTTAGAGCGGCAGCATGTATTACTATATCTATATCATCTAATGCTCTGTTTAATCTTTCTTTATCTCTAACATCTCCAATAAAAAATCTAATTTTTGAAGAAAAATTTTTAGGTATTGTTTTTTGCATTTCTGATTGTTTAAGCTCATCTCTACTAAAAATAACTAATTTTTTTACATCTGAATATTTCTCTATAATATGCTTTGAAAAATGTTTTCCAAAAGAACCTGTTCCACCTGTGATTAAGATTGATTTTTTATTTAAAAAGGTAGGCATTATTTTATTTTTGATGGTTTATAAATAATTATTTCTTTAATTACAAATATAATTTTTATTTTATCGTTAAATTATCTTAAAATACTTTCTTAAAATATTAATTGAGTTAGGTCCCTCGTTGAACAAAAGATCAATTATGGATAAATTTGGAACAAAATTGTTTCCAAGTTGAAAATATTTAACATCATCGAAAGAAAAAAATTTTATAGATATTTCAGTATCAGGGAATTTTTTCAAGGATTTCAAATAATCCTTTGATCCAATTGTTGATATATAATTATTAGTTTTTTTGATTTTTGAAATTTCCTTAAGTAAATCAATTTTTACAAGCTTCTTGTCACCTAATAATTTTGATGCAAATGATATTTCCGTTTTAATATTCAGATATTCGCAAAATTTTAAAATTAATTCAGAGTTTAAATTTACTAATTTTACGTGTTTTTTTTTAAAAATTATTTCAATATCATTAATGTATAAATCTAAATATTTTGATTTTTTGTAATTAATTTTAATTTTATTTATTAATTTATTTATTTTAAAATTTGTGTAATCTATTTCTACATCAAGTATTTTTTGGTCAAATTTACCTTTTGTTAAAACGGGAATATTGATTATTTCTTTTTCACTTACCCCCTTTAAATAATTTCTTTGCTGCCAGCTTCTTTTGTCAAACTGTACATTGTCTAAAAATACAAATTCATCAACATAGTCCATTAAAGCAAAAAAACCAACATAAGGTAGAAAAGTTGGTTGCATTATAGATATATTTTTCATTATTATTTTAAGATTTTTGTCTACTTATCAAAATCCTGTTTTGATACTGCCATACCAAAACCATTTTTTCCAAAATTATTTCCATTGTAAAACATTAATAATTTTTTATTAAATTTTACTATTGACACATACTCTACCATTTGACTGTCCCATCCAATTTTACTTTTTTTAATTGCAAATTTATTTATTCTTTTCCATTTAAATCCGTTTTTAGAAACTGCACAGCAAATTTTATAATTGGATCCTTTTAACCAATTATTTTTAGCAGAAAACCACATATAATATTTGTTCTGTATTTTTATTACCCATGGTCGTGCAAGTGCCATTTCGTTTTTATCCTTAAAATTTATTGCAATTTTTCCATCTCTTTTCCAATCTAGTAAATTTTTTGATGTAGCTATTTGTATATTATATCTAGGTAGATCTTTGTGTAACCACCCTTGGCCAGCAACGTAATACATCACCCATTTATTTTTTATTTTAATAATAAATGGAGCTGTATTCAAATAAGGATTAATTTTATTTCTCTCGATTATAGGTGCATTGGAATATCTATAAAAATTGTTAAAATTATTTTTTTTTATAGCCAGTCCACCAAATAAATGCATTCGAACATTAGTGCCTTGATTCCAGCCTACATAGTATAAGTATTTCTTTCTTTTGTTTTTAATTAAACACGTTGGTGTTACACCATTGTCATCAAATGTACCTAAAGGTCCAGGGTATAAAATTGGTTTGCTATAGTATTTTACTTTAAATTTTTTTGGGAAATTATCAAAGATTAAATCAATAAATCCAATTACTGATTGATTTTTTTTATTCCTTCCTGAAAAATAAATTCTTATAGACTTGTTGTTTAAAACCTCTGGAGTCGGGCACATTGCATGCGTGAGCATCCAATTAAAATTTTGAGGTTTTACTATTCTGCCAACTTTTTGCCAATCAATTTTAATCATTTGAAATAATCTTTCTTTATAGCGAAGTCTTTATTTATATTTAGTTTTATTTTCTTATTAATAAATTTTTTTACCGAATTTATATTTAATCCTTCAAGAGATCTTTTTAAATACATATGTCCATAATTCAATTTAGTACCCTTTTTAATAAATTTTTTAGCATAATAAGTCTCCCTCCTAGTGTTAAAAATGACATGAGAATCGTATTCTAATTTTTGGCTTCCTAATGCTGTTTCAGCATCTCTGATTTCTTTTACGTATTTTTTGAATTGTTTAATTTCAGTTGCATAAAAATGGTCGGGTCCTTTTGCTTTTTTATCCAAAGTAATATGTTTTTCTAAAAATCTAACACCTTTTGCAATCGCAAGAATAGCAGAAGTACTAGAATTAGAATGGTCTGAAAAACCTAGCTTAAATCCAAATTTTCTCAATTGGTCTAATTTATTAATATTTGCATTTTCAATTTTTTGTGGATACTCACTAACACAATGCATTAACACTACATGTTTATTTCCTGTCTTTTTTATTACTTTCAAAGCATCTTTAATATCTTCTTCATTAGCCATACCAGTTGAAATAATAATTAATTTTTTTTTTGAAGATATTTTTTTTAAACTGTCCAATTTTCCAATTTCAGAAGAGGCCCATTTATACATCTGTACATTAGACTCAATAAGAAAGTTAATAGAGTGTTTGTCAAATGGAGATGCATAACATATAATTTTTTTTTTTTTACAATAGGTTTCTATTTTTTTATAAAAACTGAATTTTGTTTCATATTTTTTTAGAAATTTATATTCTTTTGAATTAGTCTTATAAAGGCTGCTTGCTTTGAAAAGTTGAAATTTGACAGCATCTGCACCTGCATCAATTGCATGATGAATTAATTTTTTAGTTTCATTAAAATTATTATTATGGTTTAACCCTATCTCTGCTGTAATAAAAATTTTGTTTAAATTTATTTCCATCTATAAACTTTTTATAATATCTAAATAATTTACTGTTTTTTTAGAAAAAATTTTTTTATTAAAGTTTGTTATACTTTGTAATTTTCTCTTATCATTAAAATATTTTGTTATTAAACCATTAATTGTATTTTTTTTATACATAAAATCCTTTGGATAAATTACTTTAAATTTTTTTACAAATTCTTTGCAAACTTTTATGTCTTTTTTTTGATTTGCAATCATTATAAATGGAGTTCCAATTTTTGCACATTCGTACTTGATATTTCCACTGTTAATAATTGCAAGATTTGATTGAGCTAACAAACTATATATATTTTTTGGGTTATCAAAAAAGAAAAGGTTTGGTTGTTTTCTAATAATTTTTTTTATTAGTTTTTTACATTTATTTAACATGTATGGACCAGCAATTACATTTATCTTAATATTCAAATTATCTTTGATCAAATCTTTAATGATACTGTAAGTAAAATTTTTAGGATCAGATCCGCCCATGCAAACAGTTATATTATTTTTTTTCTTAGTCTTTCCTTCGCTTAATTTTTTAATAATCTTACTAAAAACAAAATAATTTATACCTGATAAAAAATAGTTTTTTCTTTTATTTTTAATATATGGATAAATTTTTTTTGAACATTTCCAATTTTTAGAAAAATCATTATCAATTAAAATTGTTTTGGATATTTTACATATTTTCTGCCATTTATTTATAAAGTTATTTTGAGTAAATTCCTTTTCTACAATATCTAAAATAAAAATATCCTTATTTGTAACTCCAAGTTTTTTAATTTTATCTAATTTAAAAGTTTTATAGGGAATATAAGCTTTATTTTTAATCTTATCTTGAAAAAAAAAAATTTTATAATTTAGTCTTAATTGATCAGCAATATTTAAACATCTTTTAAGGTGTCCGTAACCTAGTTTTCTTGAAAGATTGGTGATAAAAAAAACTCTATCCATTTGAAATGTTTACAAATTTAAAATAAGAATTAAGTTAATTTTCATGAAAAAAAAACTATATCAATCTGAAGACAATATCTATAGAAAAAAATTTGGATCTACATCCCCACCCTTATACCCAAATGAAATGTTGGTCAAAATATGTTCTTCAAAAAATTATTCGAAACTTACTTCAGGTTTATTTAATAGGAAAATTAAAGTTTGTGAAATAGGTTGTTTTGCAGGAAATAATTTAAGATTTTTTGCAGATAAAGGTTATGATGTTTCAGGTATAGAAATTAATCAATATTTAATTAAAATTTGTAAAAGTTATCTAAAAAAATTTGGGTTAAAAAAAAAAATAAAATTATTTATTGGAAATAATAATTTAATTCCTTTAAAGAAAAAAAGTTTAGATTTGCTTGTTTCAATAAATACAATTCATTATTCTTATGGAAAACAACTTTTATCCTCTCTTACAACTTTTAAGTCTGTTTTAAAAAAAAATGGTATTGCTATTATTGAAACGCCTGCTCCCAAACATATAATATTTAAAAATAGTAAAAAAATTAAAAAACTCCATTATAAGTTTAAATTACCAACCTCTGATCACAGAACTGGTTTAGATATTGGATTATTTGATGATCAAAAACATTTAAAATCGGTTCTTTTAAGAACTTTTGATAAAGTTGAAATAGCAAGAAGAACTGAGAATTATTATAATAAGGAATATGATTTTTTTGTAGCTATATGCAAATCATAATTATAAAAAAATATTTGATGTCTTAAGTCTATTTTTGGGATTTAAGTTTTTATTAAAATATACTTCATTTGGTAAATTTTTGGATACATATTCATTTGCGTCTATAAAACAATAATTTTTTATTTGTATTGAATCTTTTGTGCAAGAGTTAACTCCAAAAAAATTGTTATTCTTAATTAAATTACTTCCAGAAATTGTCGAATTGCCACTAAAAAAATTATTGTTTCCTACAATTGAATGATGTCCAATTATATTTGAAGACCAAAAAATATTATTATTGCCTATTTTCGTGTGAGGATTAATAGAAACGTTTTCCATTATAAAATTATTCACACCTATTTTTTTTGGATAAGCTCTTGCATCCGGGTGAATAAAATTTACAAATTTAAAATTGAGTTTTTTGTATTTTATAAATATATTTTCTCTAACTTTATTCATTTTAGAGTAGCCAACGGCTATGAATAGTTTGTATTTTTTTTTATCTAATTTTGTTAATTTTTCACTTGGTATAACTTTGATGTTATTAAAATATTTTTTTTTTATAAATTGTTTATCACAAACTACATAATTTATTTTATAATTCGTAAATTTTTTAAAGTAATAAATCGCCATATCAGCGAAAATAGAATTTCCAAAAATTATTAAATTTTCCATAAATTATTTTAAAGATATCCCATATCTGCTATATTTTTCATTAAATATTTTATTTAGTATCTTAAATTTTTTATTGTTAATCTTCTCCAAAAATTTACTTTTATCAAACAGCTCTTGGACATATTTATTTTTATCATTTCTTATTATATTTATATAACCAGTTTTATTTTTAAGTATTTGTTGTTTGCCCAAAAATATTAATATAGCATTTTCAACATTTCTTTTGAATACCCGACAACTCATTGTAAAATCAAGAATATTAAAACTTTTTTTTTCATAAACTATATGAATTAAAGATATAATTCCATAATCGCCAAATTTATCTTTCATTGAAACTTGAAAAAATAAATGATTTTTTAAATTATTTAGTTTTAAGATTTCAGATTTTTTAAATCTATTAAAAGAAGTATTAAATTGATTATTTCTTTGAAAAGATTCTTCTGCGCGGTCAAAATTTTTTAAACTTTCAATTTTAATTTTA
>MDSZ01088602.1_pt1 | contig 11746 bp, 10 predicted proteins | sample 811201 | NCBI WGS metagenome assembly MDSZ01 (sample SAMN05326647, study PRJNA326480) | marine metagenome | isolation source: seawater | place: Indian Ocean: North | collected 2010 | reverse complement strand
TGGTGATGTAAGAGATGGAGAAAGGCTCACGTTAGCTATGGAAGGCGTTGATTTTGTTATCCATGCAGCAGCGCTTAAACAAGTAGATGCAGCCGAATACAATCCAATGGAATGTATAAAGACAAATGTTAATGGTGCAGAAAATGTTGTCAAGGCAGCGATTAAAAACAATGTTCAAAAAATAATAGCATTGTCGACAGATAAAGCCTCAGACCCCATAAATCTTTATGGAGCAACTAAACTTACTTCAGATAAAATTTTTAGTTCTGCAAACAATTTAGTAGGAAAAAAAAAAGTAAGATTTTCTATAGTCAGATATGGAAATGTTGTAGGATCCAGAGGATCAGTAGTTCAAATTTTTAGTCAATTTAAAAAGGATCAATCTAATTATTTTCCAATCACAGATAAAAGAATGACTAGATTTTGGATCACGCTAAATGAAGCAGTCGATTTTGTTTTTTCATGCTTTTTTAGAATGGTGGGAGGCGAAATATTTATTCCTAAAATTCCATCAATTAAAATTGTAAATTTAGCTAAAGCAATGGATCCTAAAAAAAGCCATAAAATAATTGGTATTAGATCTGGTGAGAAGTTGCACGAAAAAATGATTTCAGCAAATGAGTCCCATTTAACTTTAGATTTTAAAAATTATTACATAATAAGGCCAAGTATTAAATTTGAAAAGCGGGTAAATTACTTAAAAAATAATCTTGGGGAAAAAGGAAAACAAGTTATCGAAAATTTTGAATATACTTCTGATAAAAATTTAAATTTTTTAAGCATTGATCAAATTAAGAGAATTAATAAAAAAGAGGGTTTTTAAAATTTAATGATACCATATGGTAGGCACCACATAGACAAAGAGGATTTATTAGCGGTAAATAAAGTTTTAAGAAGTAATTTTTTAACACAAGGACCACTGGTAAGTAAATTTGAAAAACAAATTTCAAAATATGTTGGTTCAAAATATGCAGTTGTAGTATCAAGCTGTACGGCTGGGTTACATCTAGCCTCAATAATTTCTAATAATGTTAAAGGAAAGAAGCTTCTTACCTCTCCAATTTCATTTGCATCTACTGCAAATTCTTCTTTATTTACTGGTGGAAAAGTAATATTTGCAGATGTTGAAAAAGATACTGGCAATATATCTATTCAAAGCACAAAAGAAATTCTAAAAAAAAACAATATTAATTCTATCTCACCTGTTCATTTTGGCGGTCTACCGTGTGACATGATTTCGATTAACAAGTTGAGAAAAAAAAATAATTTAATGGTGTATGAAGATGCAGCACATTCATTCGGTGCAAAATATGATAGAAAAAATAAAGTTGGTTCTTGCAAATATTCTGACATGACTGTTTTTTCATTTCATCCTGTTAAATCAATCGCAATGGGTGAAGGCGGATGTATAACAACAAATAACAAAGAAATTTATGAGAGACTTTGTAGATTAAGAAATCACGGCATTGAAAAAAAAAGAGAGAACTTTTTGATTAAAAGCAAGAGAAGCTATCCTTGGTATTATGAGATGCAAGAGCTAGGTTACCATTATAGAGCTACAGATATACAATGTGCTTTAGGAATTTCGCAATTAAAAAAAATTAATAAATTTCTCGCAAAACGAAAAAATATCGCAAAAAAATATGATTTTGAATTTGGAGAGCTTAAAAATGCTAAACCGTTACAGTTCAACAAAAGGGATTTTAGTAGCAACCATTTGTATATATTACTCATTGATTTTGAAAATATAAATAGATCAAGGTCAGAGATTATGAATAATTTAAGAAAATTAGGAGTTAATACCCAGGTTCACTACATACCAATCAACCATCATCCTTATTACAAAAAATTAAAACAAAAAAGATTAATTCAGGTAGAGAATTATTATAAACAAGCTCTATCTTTACCAATCTTTTACGATTTAAAAGATAAAGAACAAAAATATATCATTCATCACATTAAAAAACTTATAAAATAAAGATGAGTAAAAAGTTTATATTCCCTTTTTTTGTTGCAGAAATATCAGCTAATCATAATGGCAATTTCTCAAATGCAAAAAAATTGATAAAATTAGCAAAACAATCAGGAGCCGACGCAGTAAAGCTACAAACTTTCAAACCTGATACAATGACATTAAATAGCAATAAAAAATATTTTAAAATTAAAGAAGGGCTATGGAAAGGAAACAATTTATGGAAACTTTACGAAAAAGCGCAAACTCCTTATAAGTGGCATAAAAGTTTATTTTCATACGCTAAAAAAATTGGAATCAAATGTTTTAGTACCCCTTTTGATGAGACTGCTGTAGATTTTTTAGAGTCATTAAGATGTCCAATTTATAAAATTGCATCCTTTGAAATGCAAGATTTTCCTTTGATAAAAAAAGTTATAAAAACAAAAAAACCAATAATTATTTCTACTGGTATGGCAAGTTTAGAAGAGATCGAAACTGTTTATAATTTTGCGAAAAAAAATGGTGCAAAAAAAATTGCTCTTTTGTACTGTGTAAGTAATTACCCATCAAAAATTTCAGATTTTAATCTTAATAACATAAAAATTCTTAAAAGAAGATTTAAGTGTACAATTGGACTATCTGATCATAGTCAGGACGATCTTGTTGCTTTCTCTGCAGTATCTGCAGGGGCCCAAATTATAGAGAAACATATAGCGCTTGAAGGACAAAAAAAAGGCTTGGATATTGAATTTTCATTAAAGGGAAATAAAATTAAACAATTTTCTACTAAAATTAATTTAGCTAAAAAACTTTTAGGAAATAATTATTTTGATCGAGCAAAAAGTGAGAGCAAAAGTAAAAAATTTAGAAGGTCAATATTTGTTGTAAAAAATATCAAAAAGGGTGATAAATTTACAAAAGAAAATATAAAAAAGATAAGACCTGGAAACGGTCTTTCTCCAATACATTACAATAAAATTTTAAGAAAAAAATCTCCTAAAAATATCAGTAAAGGCGAACCATTAACAAAAAAAATTTTAAGAGGAATTAGTTTATAGTTTCTCCAACTTATTAATTAAATGAAATTTACATTAGTATGTGACTCCGAAACTCAAAACTGGCCTAAAAATAAAAATTTATATTACTTAGGCTATTGGTGCTTAGAAAAAACTAATAATTCTTTTGAAAGACTTGATGAATTAAAAATTATTAATCATGATGAGAGAAATGATTTTCAAACCAAAGAGGACATAGATTTAATAAATAAATTATATTATGATTTAATTGAAGATTTATTTATTTTTTTTAATAAATTTCATAAAAAAAAATATTCAAAAAGATTTTGGCAAATAGTTGTTGGGCCCTGGATAAAAGTATTCTTGAGTGTCGTATATGAGAGATTTATATCAATTAAAAAAGTTTTAAAAAAAGATGAAATAGATGAAGTAATTTTTGTTAACTTTTCAAAACATGATCTTGCAAATGATAACGTCATTGATTTAGAAAATAAAGCCTCAAAAAATATCAATCAATGGAATACTGTTTTATATACAATCATATATGAATTTTTAGATAAAAAAAAAGAGAAAAAAGTTATCAAAAACGAGATAGTTAAAAATAAAGAGATACCAAAAAAAGTAAATACAGGAATAAAAGAAACTTTTTATTTCATAATAAAAAGACTCTCCTTTTTAAATTTTAAAAAAGAGGATTTTTTTATGTATGGTATTGATTTAAAACTTAAATACTTTATTCATCTATTTTTTTCATTAAAACAATTTCCACAAATTTCATCACCAAATAATTATTCAAAAAAAAAAATAGATATCGGACTCAGAGAAAAATTTAATTTTAAAAAAAAACTCTCTTCGGAATTTGAGGATTTTGTGAGAGAAAATTTACCTTATTTTCTTCCAACAGACTTAATTGAGAATTTCGAAAATTTAAATGCGCTAGTTGAAAAAATTAATTGGCCAAAAAATCCTAGGCTGATTTTTACCTCATCTGGCTACCACGATGATGAAGTATTTAAAATTTATTTGGCTAACAAAGTAGAAAAAAATGCTACCTATATTTTACATCAACATGGATCTAATTATTTTACAGGTAAAAATACCCTAGTAGATTATGGTTTTTCATCATGTGACAAGTTTATTTCCTGGGGTGATACAAAAATTAAAAAATGTATACCTCTTTTTAATACAAAAAATATTGACATAAAAATTAACAACTTATCAAAAGGCACAAAAGTTACTTTTTTTGCACCAAAAATGTCATCTCAAAGAAAGAGGCCGTGGGATGATTATGGCAAAATGATAAGAGATAACATATCATTTGAGAAAATTTTAAATAATCTAAACAAAGATATTAAAAAAAATACAATTTTAAAACTTCACTCTAATGATTATGAGTCAGAAATTTTGGAAAAGAAAATTTTAAACGAAATCGTATTAATAAGAAATAAATTTGCCATAGAAAGATCAAGAATAAATAAGCGATTACTAGATAAAAGCAAGATATTAGTTCATTCAGGAGATGGCACTGCTTTTTTAGAGAGTTTGGCACTTAACAAACCAACAATTTCCTTACTAAAAAATTTAAATTGGATAAGAGAAGATGTTAGAGAAGAATACAACGATTTGATTAAAGCAAAAATTCTTTTTCTAGATCCTGATGAAGCATCAAGACACATCAATGAAATTTATTATAATGTTGAAAAATGGTGGAACGGTAGTGAAACAAAAAAAACAAGAGAAAAATTCTGCGAAAAATACTCTAAGCAGGCTCCAAAATCAGGGATTAGGGGAATATCTCAACTATTTAAGGAAATTATAAATGGAAAATGTAATTAGAAAATTTAAAATCAATAAAAATAATCCAAACTCTTATTTATTATCCAAAATAATTTTTAATAATATTATTAAATTATCAAATACAACAACTTCAAAATTAATCTTAAATAACTTTTCCAATATTTTCGAAATGCCTAAAGGCGTATTAAAAATTAAATATAATAGGCTCATACATGACAGTTTTAATTATAGTAGCTCAAAATTTAATAATAATATTTTTATCTCTGGATTATTAAAAGAGTCTATGAAGAGTATTATAATTTTTTTAATATTACTTTTTCCAAAAAAAGATAGAAAAATTAATAACTATAATTTTATCATAAATGGAATAGATGATGAAAGAGCTTTTCAAAGATATGAAAAGTTGATTAAAAAATTTAAATCATCTTTAGTAATATCAAGTAGACGCTTAAAAATAAAAAAAAAAAAAATTAGTTTTCTTAAAAATTCAAAGTTTAACAGAATTAATTATTTTGCTGTGAAAGGAAAAAGATTAAAGATTTTTTATCTTTTTTTAAAAGTTTTAATTCAATCGATAATAAAAAATTTTAATTATATTTACTTTTTTAATTTAATTTTATTTTCTATTATTTCAAATTATTCAATTTTTTATAATAATAGAGGAAAATATTTTATGGAAGATAGATTCTATAACACTTGTAGTATCAGAAATTATTTTTTTAAAAAATTTGGCGGAAAAGTAACTTCAACACCTCAGAAAAATATAGTAGACACTTGTATAAGTTTATTTTTAGATACTGATATTTTTTTTTCACTTGGGGATGAAAAATATTCTGTAAGTAGACTAAGAAAGTTTGGAGGAAGAATAAACAAAAGCATTCCTGTTGGATCATTTTTTTTAGAACATGATTGGTATAGAAAAAGAAAAGATTTATCCAAAGTTCCAAAAAATGAAATTTTAATTATGGGTTTAAATCCTAATACTTTTCTTCAAATTAATAATCTAAATTATAGAAATTATGAGTATATAAGCAGAAAATGGGTAAAAGATATTTCAAAATTATATCCGAAAGCAAAAGTGATGATAAAACACCATTCAAATTTAAAAGACAATTCATTAGAAAAAAATTTTTTTGAAGATTCAAATGTAGTTTCATTAATTGATGATAATTCAAATAACAGGAGTTATGGATATATTTATCAAAGTAAAATAATTTTTTCTTTTGCTTCAACAACGACATTGGAAGCTATAAGTATGAATAAACAAAGTTATTTCATAGATCCTGGGTTTGGATCCACAAATTTTTTTTATGATTTAAATAATCTAAATAAAATACGAGTTGGTTCGTTTGAAAGTTTTAAAAAGATAATAAAAAAAAATCTATTAAATAACTTTAAAAAAAACTTAGATAGAAATAAATATTGTTTGAAAAGTGATAAAGTAAGTGAAAGAGTTTATAAATATTATAAAACGATAAAATAATGCTTAAAATATTAAGAAATATTATAAATCTATTAGATAAAAAAGATAAAAATAAAATAAATTTATTAGTCTTATTTACCTTTATCGCTGCAATTTTGGAAAGTGTGGGCTTAGCAGCATTTATTCCTATAATAGAATTTTTTTCGGGTGAAAGTGTACTTGGAATAAATAAATATTTTGAAAATTTAAATATTGTAAAATTTAGAAATATAAATCCTATTTTTATATTTGTTGGTTTATTATTTATAATTTTCTTAATTAAAAACTTATATTTATCATTCTTTTTTTTATACGAAAGTAAATTTGTTTTTCAAGCAAAGGCTAATTTGATTAATAATTTATTTAAAAATTATATATTTAAAGATTATAAGTATCATATAAATAAAAATTCCTCTAAGTTAATAGCTAATTTAACCGTTGAAACTGATATTTTTGAAAACTGTCTTAGTTTTTTAATTATTATAATAGTGGAAAGTATTTTATTAACAATTTTATTTGCATTCATATTTTTTTAAATCCATTTGTTTCTATTACATTATTTATCTTCTCATTCTTTTTTCTTTACTCCGTTTACACAATTTTAAAAAAAAGAACAAAAAAACTTGGAGGAGACCGTTTAGAAATAGATGCAATCAGGCAAAAAACACTTCAACAATCTTTTGACGGGATTAAAGAGATTATAGTTTTTGATAATAGAGATTATTTCATAAGGTATTTCAAAAAACTTATAGAAGAAATAAAAAGTTTTGTAATTAAATTTACTTTTATTAATAAATTTCAAAAAATTTTAATTGAGATGTTCGTTATTATTTCATTAATTTTTTTTATTATTCTATTAGTTTTTCAGGGTTACGATATTTCTAAAATTACCGCCTTAATTGGGGTTTATTTAATAGCCATAATTAAAATTATACCATCAATTAATAAGACTGTATCAGCTGTAAACTATTTGCAATATGCCTCAGAATCACTTTTAACTTTAAGTCGTGAACTTACAATTGGCCCTGAAAAAACTCAAGAATTAAAAAATAATTTAAATTATAAAACAATAAATTTTAAGGAAAAGATCGAGCTTATAAATGTCAATTTCAAATATTCTAATAAATTTATTTTAGAAAATATAAATTTAGAACTTAAAAAAAATAGTTTTATAGGTTTAGTTGGAGAAACAGGAAGTGGTAAAAGCACATTATGTAATTTATTATTAGGATTATACGAACCTACCTCTGGAAAGATCGTTTCTGATGGAGAAAATATATCTGAAAATCCAAAGTCCTATCAAAGTTTGATAGGTTATGTTCCTCAGAATATATTTCTTTTAGACGACACAATTAAAAACAATATTGCATTTGGAATTGATGAAAAAAATATATCAGAAAAAAAGATAATTGAGTCAATAAAACATTCATCATTAGAAAGTTTTATAGGTAAGCTTCCTAATAAATTAAATCAAATTGTGGGAGAAAGAGGTGTTAAAATTTCTGGTGGTGAAAAACAGAGAATAGGAATAGCAAGAGCATTATACAGAAATCCTAAAATATTAATATTAGATGAACCAACTAGTGCACTAGACAAAATTACTGAAAAAAATATTATTACTGAAATCGAAATGCTTAAAAATAATACGACTATATTTCTTATTACTCACAAAACCGAAAATCTTCAAAATTCCGATTTCATTTACAAATTGGAAAACAACAAACTTAAGCAAATTAAATAAATTTGACTATAAAAACCGATATGTTATGTTCAATCATTGAACAAATATAACTTAAATATTTATAGAGGTAAAAAAGTAATAGTTACTGGTCATACTGGTTTTAAAGGGTCTTGGTTGGCTTTGTGGCTTCATATATTAGGAGCTAAAGTTTTTGGCATATCACATAAAACTTTGACTAATCCATGTAATTATAGAGTAATTGCATTAAATAAGTACATCAAAGAAAAAATTTTTAAAATAGAAAATACAAAAAAAACAAAAGCAATATTTAACAATTTTCAACCTGATTTTGTTTTTCATTTAGCAGCTCAAGCTATTGTAAAAAAATCTTATTTAAAGCCAACAGAAACTTGGAATTCTAATTTAAATGGTACTTTAAGTGTAATGGAAGCACTCAAAGATTTAAAAAAAAAATGTACTGCAGTTATAATAACTAGTGACAAAGTTTATAAAAACATTGAAACCGAGAGAGGATATAATGAAGATGATCGAATAGGTGGGTTTGATCCATACAGCGCCTCAAAGGGTGCTACTGAGATATTAATTTCATCTTACTTTAATTCATTTTTTTTAAAAAATAAAAATTTAAGATTATCAATTGCTAGAGCAGGAAATGTAATTGGAGGCGGCGACTGGTCAGAGGGAAGACTTATTCCAGATTGTATTAAAAGTTGGAATTCTAAAAAAAAGGTTACTATAAGAAGCCCAAGCTCTACAAGACCATGGCAACATGTTCTTGAAGTATTACTTGGATATTTAGTACTTGGCTCTTTATTAAGTAAAAATACAAAACTAAATGGTCAAGCTTTTAACTTTGGACCTAAAATACATTCAAGATTCACTGTATTAGAAGTTTTGAAAAAAATTAAACATAAATGGCCGAATGCTTATTGGAGAGTAAAAAAGTCAAAGCTAAAAGAGTCTAAACTTCTTAAATTAAATTCTAAAAAATCTCAAAAATTATTAAGATGGAAGTGTGTGCTTAGTTTTACCCAAACTTTAAATTTAGTCTTAGATTGGTATAAACATTACTATGAAAAAAAAATGAATATGAAACAATTTTCGATAAACCAAATAAAGTATTATTCTTCAATAATTGAGAAACTATGAAAGTAGTAATTTTAGCAGGTGGTAGAGGCACAAGGCTTTCAGAATATACAAAACTAATACCAAAACCGATGGTTAAAGTAAAAAATTCTCCTATCATAATTCATATAATGAAACATTATGCTAGGTATGGCTTTAAAGATTTCATAATTGCTACTGGCTATAAAAATCAGGTAATTAAGAAGTTTTTTAAAAGGAAGATAAGTGATTGGAACGTAAAAATAGTAAATACCGGAATAAATACGATGACAGGCGGTAGATTAAAAAGATTAAAAAAAATATTAGCAAACCAAACATTTATGCTCACATATGGAGATGGATTATGTGATGTAAATATAAAAAAATTACACAAATTTCATATAAAAAATCAAAGTATTGCAACTCTTACTGCAGTGAGGCCACCAGCTAGGTTTGGTGCAATTAAGATAACTGGCTCAAAAGTTACATATTTTAAAGAGAAATCATTTTTAGATGAAGGATGGATAAATGGAGGATTTTTTGTATTTGATGCAAAAATCTTTAAATTTTTAAAAAATGATAAAACATATTTAGAAAGAGAGCCGATGCAGACACTAAGCGGAAAAAGGAAACTAAGCGCATTTAAACATAAAGGTTTTTGGCAATGCATGGATACTATAAGAGATAAAGAAATTTTAGAAAAAGCAATTAAACAAAAGAAATATAAAATCTGAAAAAAAAAATACTAATTACTGGAGGGACTGGATTCTTGGGCTCTAATTTAATTAGAACCCTTAACCTTAAAAAGTATGAAATTACTATTCTTTCAAAAAATAAAAGGGTTAAGAATAATTTACCAGGAAAAATAAAATATTTTTATTGCGATATAAGCAATTTTAAAAAACTTAAAAAAATTAAATTTAAAAAATATAATTTCATAATTAATTTTTCAGGAAATATTAATCATAAAGATAAGATGGAAACAAATAATGTACACCATATAGGCCTTAAAAATCTTATAAAACTAATCGATAAAGATTATTTGGATTTATTTATACAAATTGGAACAAGTTTAGAGTATGGAAATTATAAATCCCCGCAAAAGGAGATTAATATTTGTAAACCAAATTCAAATTATGGAATGGCAAAATATAAATCTTCAAAATATATAGAGAAAAATTTAAATAAATACGTAATCCTTCGCTTATATCAAGTGTATGGGCCGTACCAAAAAAAAGATAGACTTGTCCCATTTGTCATAGATAAATGTCTAAAAAAAAAATCTTTTGACTGTTCAGACGGTAAACAATTCAGAGATTTTTTATATGTTGATGATTTAAGTAGATTAATTGTAAAAATACTAAAAACGAAAATAAAAAACTCTTCTGTATTTAATGTTGGTTACGGAAAACCTATAAAAGTTAAATCTTTAATTAATAAAATCGTAAGTATGATTAAAACTGGAACTCCAATGTTTGGCAAAATTCAAATGAGGAATGATGAGATATTTAAATTATATCCAGATATTAAAAAAGTAAAAAAAGTTTTTAAATGGCAACCTAGAATAAGTATTTGTAATGGTTTGAATAGAACAATAAAGTTTTATGAAAAAAACTAACACAAAAAAAAATTTTCCACTCATTTCAATTGTTATGAATTGTCATAATGGAGAAAAATATTTAAAAGAGAGTATAAAAAGTATTATAAAACAAAGTTATCAAAATTGGGAATTAATTTTCTGGGATAATAAATCAAATGATAAAAGTATTAAAATAATTAAAAACTTTAAAGATAAACGTATTAAATGTTTTTTATCAAAAAAATATCATAGGCTTTATAAAGCTAGAAATTTAGCAATAAAAAAAACAAGAGGAAAATACATATCGTTTTTAGATGTTGATGATAAATGGGACAAAAAATTTCTCCATAACCACTCTAATGAACTTATTAATAGAAATTGTGATCTTATTTTTTCAAAATATACTGTTTTAGACATAAAAAAAAAAATTCAAATCATTAATGAAAGGAGAAATCTACCTTCGGGAAAAATTACTCAAAATTTATTGAATAAATATAATATTGGCATTTTAGCTGTAATGATAAAAAAAGAAATATTTAATAATTATAAATTTGATGGAAATTACCAAATAATTGGCGATTTTGATTTTTTTATCAAATTAAGTATGAAATATAAATTTTGTTCTTTAAATTACTCATTAGCAAAATATAGAATTCATGATACAAATTTTTCAAATAAAAATTTAAAATTATACTTTAATGAATTAAATTATTGGTTCAAAAAAAATAAAAAAAAACTTGAAAAAAATAATTTTAGTTTGTGGAGGATAAGATATAATATTTTAAAACTTGGTTTAAAATATTACCTAAAAATTTTTTTCTAAATACGGGCGTGTAGTTCAATGGTAGAACGCTACGTTGACATCGTAGAGGTCATAAGTTCGATTCTTATCACGCCCACCAGATTAAATGAAGAACCTTAAATTTGATTTACTGACTTTTGTATAATAGCGATGTTTTAAATTTTGTTTCTTTTTTATATGTTTCTTTTTATTCCAATATTTTAAAAAATTTGAAAGAATTTCTTTGTTTGAAACAAAAGAAAAATTTTTTTTTGGAAATGATAATTTTTTTTTAAAAATGAGATCAGAAGGATCTAAAAATAAGTAAAATAGCTTACACCCATAAACAAT